>OBIX01000018.1_pt1 | contig 46664 bp, 42 predicted proteins | sample 1496251 | NCBI WGS metagenome assembly OBIX01 (sample SAMN05065742, study PRJEB22554) | human gut metagenome | biome: ENVO:2100002; feature: ENVO:00000062; material: ENVO:00002003 | host: Homo sapiens | place: USA | reverse complement strand
GCACCGAAGCTGCCGCCGCATTGAAAGCAGCAGAGCGCCGGCTTGCAGAAATGGCTGTGCTGATAAAGGATGTAACCACCTGTAAGGAACTGCGCCCACTGGTGCAGGAATATCAGCAGGCTGCTGACAAAAAGCAGTTCCGACGTAAGCATGAAGGCATCTTAATTCTCTATGAGGCCGCAGCCAAGGCCCTGAAAGAGCAGGGCTTTCAAAAGCTGCCCGACCTCTACGCATTAAAAACCGAGTATAAGCAGTTGGCCGAGCAGAAAGACCAGCTGCAGCGGCAGTACGCCGAAGCCAAACGCCAGATGCAGGAATATGACATCATCAAGCAGAATGTGGACGGTGTTCTATTCCCGAATCACAGGCAAGAGAGGAACAAGACCCTGTGAGTATCACTTGACAATGACACATTGCTTTTGATCAAAATAATGTGTCATTGTCAATTTACTGTTGACGAACACACATTATTTCTCTATAATATAATGTGTGAATGTCGAGTGAGGTGATAGCATGAACAACATGGGCAAAGTAGAAAAAATAGTGCAGTCTGCCCCCAATGGTATCATTACGGCCGCACAGCTGACGAAAGCCGGTCTGCATCGGGGCTATCTGCATAATTTTGTCGAGAGCGGGGAACTGTATCGTTTCGGGCGTGGCCTGTATGTGCAGAGCAGCGCATGGGAAGATGATTTTTACCTATTGCAGCAGAAGTATAGCCGCGGCATCTATTCGCATGATACCGCCCTTTATCTGCTGGGCTATTCTGACCGCACCCCAGCAAGATACACTATGACCTTTCCTAAGGGCTACAATGCACTGTCCTTAAAGCAGGAGGACTTGATTGTCAAGCGCGCTATTCCAGAAAATTATGACTTCGGTATTATTGAAATCCAATCGCCATCCGGCAATCCCATTCGTGTTTACGATTTGGAACGGACGCTGTGCGACATCCTGCGCGGCAGCGGGATCGATATACAAATTGTGGGTGCAGCCATGAAGCGTTACGCCGCATCCAAAGACAAAGACATTCACAAATTGATGCAGTATGCAGAACGGCTTCGCGTGAAGCCAAAGGTTCTGCGCTACATGGAGATTTTATTATGATTACAAAAAATCCGATGCAGTTAAAAGCCTATATTAAAAAGAAAGCAGCCGAGAAGCATATTTCCGCACAGCTTGTGATGCAGAACTATATGCTGGAAAGACTGCTGGAACGCATCTCACTTTCACCATATAAGCATAATTTCATCATCAAAGGTGGCTTTCTGGTGTCTGCTATCGTTGGTCTGGACACACGGGCCACTATGGATTTGGACACGACCATCAAAGGATTTACGCTGACCCATGAAGCCGTTCTTTCCATTTTCAAAGACGTATGCGCAGTCCAGATTGACGATGATGTGCAGTTTGAAGTGATGGGCGTTGCGGATATTCGGGAAACAGACGATTACCCCGGAATCCGGGTATCGCTGAAAGCCAACTACCCGCCGATCAGCGTCCCACTGACGGTGGATATCACCACCGGCGATATGATAACGCCCCGCGAAATCGAGTACACCTTTTCCATGCTGTTCGATGACCGCACAATCAGCGTTCTGGCCTACAATCTCGAAACAGTTCTGGCCGAAAAGCTGGAAGCCGTACTGTCTCGCAATATTGCAAACACCCGTCCGAGAGATTACTATGACATCTACATTCTGTACGCCCTGCGCGGGGCCGAGTGCGATAAGGCAACGCTGCGGCGGGCACTGGAACGGACAACGGAAAAGCGTGGCAGTGCTAAAATTTTAACGCAGTATCCGGAGATTATGCAGGAAATCCGGGGGAGCGATATACTCCGTAAGCAATGGAACAAATATAGCAGAGAATACGACTATGCAAAGGATATTTCTTTTGATGATACCTGCAATGCGATTCAAAGAATCATGAATGAAAGCATACTATAAACTCTAATAAAGGTTGTTTTTCAAGCCGGGAGAATTTGATTTTGGGTAGAAAGAGGTTATATCATGATTATTGATACTATCCTTGAAAATTGCGATGAAAGGCATAATTGTAAATCTAATAATCGGTGTGATGACTGCTCGTATGGACAATTTTGTCCTGGTGATTGTGCAAAATGTTTGGAGTACATTCATTATCCAAGTCATGCAGAAACTAATGCGCCAAAAAGGAAATATGACTGTACACACATGGCGGATTTCTATATGTGTAAGTATTCATATCGATATACATCCGAAATTATATATGCACTCGAATGGATGCCCTCTTTATCGAGTGAAAAGAATCTGAAGGTCCTGTCGTTTGGCTGTGGCCCTTGTACTGATTTATTTGCGATTGACTATCTTCGCGTTTCAGGGAAACTGTGCTATCAAATACTAGATTACCGCGGTGTTGATTACAGTAGAGATGTATGTAACTTTATTCACAACGATATAAAATCGTTTGATAATAATCAAATCCGAATTAGTTTTCATTACCGTGATATGTGTGAAGTTATAGACAACATCTCACAGGGGAGATGGCGGCCAAATCTTATCGTGTTTCAATATGTTTTTTCTGACATGAATAAACATACTGATCATTGCCGTATCGAAGAATTCATTGATAAATTTTCCAGTTATTATAATGAAAAATGTGAAGCGGGAACGTACATTATCATTAACGACATCAATTTGAATAATTCAAGAGGTGGAGGTCGAGATTACTTTGAAAAATTACACCAAAAATTAGTCGGAGTGCATTGTGTAAGAGGGCATTTTTTTAAAGAAAGTGCATATCCTTATGGAATAGAATTCAAAGAAAATAAGAATCTATTTGACTTGTCACCTCTGAAAGACTATAACCCTTTTAATACTTGTGCAAGTGCACAGATGCTTATAAGGAAGGATTAAAAGTCATGGTAATAAGTGCTAGTCGGCGGACTGATATTCCCACTTACTATTCAGAATGGTTTTTTAATCGGCTTCGAGATGAATATGTTTTGGTTCGTAATCCTATGAATATTCATCAAATTGGGAGAATCAATTTATCTCCAAATGTAGTTGATGGAATAGTTCTATGGACAAAAAATCCGATGCCAATGTTCAAACGACTTTCAGAGCTTGAAAAATATAATTATTATTTTCAGTTTACTTTGAATGCCTATAACAAAGATGTTGAACCTAACATTCCCTCGAAAAATGATATTATAATACCTGCATTTCAAAGACTTTCAAGAGAAATTGGAAAAGAGCGTGTAGTATGGAGATATGACCCTATTTTTTTCAATGAGCACTATACAATGGAATACCATTGTAAGTATTTCAACCTTTTGGCATCAAGACTGGAAGATTACACTGAAAAATGTACAGTGAGTTTCTTGGATTTGTACCGGAATACAGCCCGAAATACTCAACCATTAAACCTTCAAAAGGAAACCATACAACAGCAAATTGAACTCATCCAGCGCTTTTCAGAAATAGCAGGTGAACACGGACTTTATATAGATACTTGTGCAGAAGCAACTGATTTCAAACGTTTTGGGGTTGAGCATGCACATTGCATTGATAAAAACCGCCTTGAAAGGTTGGGACACTACAATTTATGTGTTGAAAAAGACCCGAATCAACGACTTGAATGTGGTTGCATTGCCAGTATAGACATTGGCACATATAATACTTGTAAAAATGGCTGTTTATATTGCTATGCTAATTATAGTTTGAAAACAGTTGATAAGAATTCTCATCAGCACAATCCTAATTCTCCACTTCTTTTTGGCGAAATAGGGCCAGACGATATAATAAAAGAGCGAAAGGTTAAATCGTGTAAACAATGCCAGATTTCCCTTTTCGATTTTTAATGCCAATAAAAACGCCGGACACAGCAGCCGCAAGGCCACCGTGTCCGGCTATTTCTGTGTTGCTAATGGCACATTACTTTCTCTAAAAATAATGTGTCATTGTCGAGCTGGCGGTATCACTCACCCGCAAAATCAAACCTCTGTCCATCAAAATCAGCATCGGTCATGCGCTCCAACTTTGCAATGGTGCCGTTTGCCAGCCTCCGCATTTCCGTGTCCATGTCCGGCAGTGCGGCCATCATCCGCGCCATCGTTCGGCGGCGGTCAGAGGTGTGGTACATACAGATCAAATTTTCTTCTTCCACGCTAAAATTCATGTGTCAGACCTCCATTTTGTGTTGCTTATTGCGGGCCGCTGCCTTTTTCGGGCTGGCGGCCTGTTTTGTTTCGGAAAGCTGCTTGCGGACGGAAGTGCGGGGCTTGCAGATTTAATTGCATTGGATTTTCCAACGTAGGTTTTTCCTGCGTGGGATTATCCAACGTTGGATTTTCCAATGTAGGTGAAACCGATGCAGGAACGGGCTTCGGCAGCTCGAAAATCACATAGTCTGCACCGCGCAGCCGTCCTTTCTCGTCCCGTTCTCTGGAACGCTGGATGTAGCCTGCCTGTTCCAGTTCCCGGATAGCCTGCCGTATCGCGTCAATGCTTTCCCGGTTGATACGGGCCAGCCCTTGCAGGGTGTAGTCCCAATCTTCCGGCAGGGAGAGCATTTGGGAGAGTAAGCCTTTGGCTTTCAGGGACAAGGCCCGGTTCCGCAGGTGATGGTTCGACATGACCGTATAGCCGCTATTCTTTTCTACACGAAAAACTGCCATTTCACGGATGCCTCCTTTCTGTTTTTGGGCAAAGAAAAAGCCGCAGGCTTTTTGTGAAAGTCTGCGGCTTTGCCGATTGTTAGATATTCAATTCTTTGTGTTTCCGCACTCCATATCAATTACCACCGAAACGGTGATGTGATTTTCAATGCGTTTATTGCGGAGTTTATCGCCCTCGCCATCGAACACAACATGACGAGAAAACAACGTAAAACGGATGATTTCTACTAGATTTCTCTTTGCAGCGAAACTATCGCTTCGACATGCTCACTGTGAGGGAACATATCCACCGGCGTGCTGCTCTCCACTTTGTATCCCTTCCGGGTCAGCAGCTCCAGATCCCGGGCCAGCGTGACCGGGTTGCAGCTCACGTAGACCACACGTTTCGGGGCCATGCGGGCCACGCTATCGATAAACTGCGGCGTAGAGCCCTCCCGCGGCGGGTCCATAAAGATCACGTCTGTGCGTTCACCAGCCGCAGCGGCTTCGCCGATCCACCGGGTGGCATCTGCGGCAAAGAAGCGGGCGTTCTTCACGCCATTGTGCTTTGCATTGCCTATGGCATCGTGCACCGCTTCGCGGTTCACCTCCACGCCCACTACCTGCTTTGCATGGTCGGCGGCGGTCAGGCCGATGGTTCCGATGCCGCAGTAGGCATCCAGCACCACTTCTTTTCCGGTGAGATGCGCCGCGTCCACCGCAAGGCCGTACAGCACTTCGGTCTGGGTATGATTGATCTGATAAAAGCTGCGTGGGCTGATGGCATAGGTCTTGCCGCAGAGGGTATCCAGAATGAATCCCTTGCCGTACAGCACCTTTTCCATATCGCCCAGCACCACGCTGGTTTTGCGGTCGTTCACGTTCTGGACGATGGTGGTGATGGCCACGCCCTGTTTTCCGGCTTCGGTCAGCAGGGCTTTGACAAAGTTCTTGGCACCCGGCAGCACCGGCTGAGCCGTCACCAGCACCACCATCACCTGCCCGGTCATAACACCGCGCCGCAGCAGGCAGTGACGCAGAAGGCCGGTGCCCTTATCCTCATTAAAAGGCTGGTAATGGCAGGTGCCCGCTGCCGCACGCACGGCCAGCATGGTCTTATCCAGCACTTCGTCCTGCAAAAGGCAGCTTTCCACCGGCAGCACCTTGTGGCTGTTTGCCGCGTAGATGCCGGAGGTAAGTTTTCCACCCCAGCCGGTGGTAAAGGTGGAGATCACCTTGTTCCGATAGTGGTACGGCGTTTCCATGCCCCGGATGTGCTCCACCGGGCCGAATCTGCCCAGAAGCTTTTTCACGGTCTCTTCTTTCTGTTTCAGCTGTGCGGCGTAGTCCATGCCCAGCATCGGGCAGCCGCCGCAGTTTTTGGCACGCAGTTTGCAATCCATCTTCCGCTCTCCTTTTTACCCATAAGGGTCATACAGATCATATTCTTCCGCTTCCAGATGCTTTTCCTCCAGCACCTTCATGGCCTGTTCCAGCTCGCTCTGGCCGCAGCCGCTTTCGCTGACCAGCGCGCGCACCGCCGCCGCAAGGTCGCCGCCAAAGAGGGTATCCAGCCGTTCCCGCATACTCCACACATTATAGGCGCGCCGGGTGATGGCCGGAGTGTAGGTGTTGCGGTTGCCATCCTTGCCGCTTTTCACCCAACCCTTTTCTTCCAGCCGGTAAAGAAAGTTGAGCACGGTCGCCGGTGCCCAGCCCTTTGCGCGCAGCTTTGCGTCGATGTCCCGCCGGGTGACGGGCGCACGGCAGGCCCACACCGCCAGCATCACCTGCTCCTCTGCCGCCGAAAGCGGCTTTACACTGTCCGGGATGCCATACATCCTGCTGTTCTCCCTCCTTTTGGCATCTTTTTTCTTTTACGTTTGTCTTTGTTTTATTATTATACCAATTTCTGCGCCAAAGCGCAAGAGCCGGAAACGCCGATGAAATCAGGCTTTTTTAGCTCTATTTTACATTTGTCTTTGTTTTTGTTTTTCTATCAAGGACATTTGTGTGCTTTGTGCCCGCACAGGGGCTTTTGCGCCGTATCTTTGTGCAAAGATGCTCTTGTTTTCATCCCTGCAAAACCGGTATACTACGGCTACAGCAATCAACAGAACGCACCACAGAAAACCGCGGTGCTGTGCGATACAGGAAAGGGAGAGTTCATTATGGCACGAGTTTACAACTTCAGCGCAGGCCCCAGCATGCTGCCCGAGAAGGTGCTCAAGCAGGCACAGGCAGAGCTGCTCGAGTATGGCGACAGCGGTCAGAGCGTGATGGAGATGAGCCACCGCAGCAAGTGGTTCGATGCCATCATCAAGGACACCGAGGCCACCCTGCGCCGGGTAATGAACATTCCCGACAACTACAAGGTCGGTTTCTTTCAGGGCGGTGCCACCCAGCAGTTTGCCATGGTCCCGCTGAATTTCATGACCACCGGCAAAGCAGATTACCTTGTCACCGGCAACTTCTCGAACCTTGCCGCCAAGGAAGCCGCCAAGTTCGGCGAGGTGAACATTGTTGCTTCCAGCAAGGACAAGAACTTCACCTACATCCCGGACGTGAACGCCATCAACTATGATAAGGATGCCAGCTACATCCACATCTGCCAGAACAACACCATCTTCGGCACTCAGTTTGTCGAGGTACCGCAGGTGGAGGGTGTGCCTCTGGTAGCCGACATGAGCTCCATGATCCTCTCCAAGCCCGTGGATGTGACCAAGTACGGCTGCATCTACTTCGGCGTGCAGAAGAATGTAGCTCCCGCCGGCATGGCAATTGCCATCGTCCGCGACGACCTGCTGGGCCATGCCGCCGACAATGTGCCCACCATGATGAACTACACCACCCTGCTGGGCAAGGACAGCATGTACAACACGCCCCCCTGCTGGTGCATCTATATGACCGGTCTGGTGCTCAAGTATCTGGAAAACGACATCGGCGGTCTTGCCAACATGCAGAAGATCAACGAAGCCAAGGCCAAAGTGCTGTACGACTATCTGGACGGTCAGGGCTTCTTCACGAATCCTGTGGAGCACCGCTACCGCAGCACCATGAATGTCACCTTCACCAGCCCCAATGCAGATCTGGACAAGAAGTTCTGCGCCGAAGCTGCAGAAGCAGGCTTCGTGAACCTGAAGGGCCACCGTCTGGTAGGCGGTATGCGCGCTTCCATTTACAACGCAATGCCCGCCGAGGGCGTGGACAAGCTGGTGGACTTCATGGAGAAGTTCCGCAAAGAAAATGCATAAGAGGGGAATTCAGATATGTATACGATCAAAACTTTGAACGCCATCAGCCCGGTGGGTCTGGCAAAGCTGAACAACAAGCAGTTTGACGTGGCTGTGGACACCGATGCCCCGGACGGCATCCTCGTTCGCAGCGCCGACATGCTGAATACCGCCTTCAACGACAATCTTCTGGCCATCGCCCGCGCCGGTGCCGGCGTGAACAACATCCCGCTGGACCGCTGCAGTGAGCAGGGCATCGTGGTGTTCAACACCCCCGGTGCCAACGCCAACGCTGTGGCCGAGCTGGTGATCGGTATGCTGATCGCCGGAAGCCGCAATGTGGCTGTTGCTGCCCAGTGGTGTCAGGGCCTTGTCGGCGACCCCGCCATGGCAAAGACCGTGGAAAAGGGCAAGAAGCAGTTCGTGGGCAACGAGATCAAGGGCAAGACGCTGGGTGTCATCGGTCTGGGTGCCATCGGCTCCCGCGTGGCCAACTGCGCCATTGAGCTGGGCATGGAGGTCTACGGCTACGACCCCTACATCTCCATTGACGCCGCCTGGAACCTGAGCAGTCAGGTACACCATTGCGTGAACCTGAACGACATGCTGCCCCTGTGCGACTACATCACCATCCATGTGCCCTACCTGCCCACCACCAAGGACACCATCAACGCCCAGACCCTTGCCCTGTGCAAGGACGGCGTGAAGATCCTGAACTACGCCCGCGGCGAACTGGTGAACACCGAAGCCCTGCTGGAAGCCATGGAGACCGGCAAGGTGTCCGGCTACATGACCGACTTCCCGTCTGAGGCCATTCTGGGCAAGCCCGGCATCGTGTGCACCCCGCATCTGGGCGCTTCCACCCCGGAAGCCGAGGACAACTGCGCTGTCATGGCCGCAAAGGAGCTGAGCGACTACCTGAAGAACGGCAACATCATCCACTCGGTGAACATGCCGGAGGTCAACCAGCCCCGCGCCGGCGGCAAGCGCATCTGCATCATCCACAAAAACGAGCCGGGCATGATCAGCCAGATCACCGCCCTGACCACCGAAGCCGGCCTGAACATCGAGAACATGGTGAACAAGAGCAAAAAGAACATGGCCTACACCATGCTGGATGCTACCGGTGCTGTGGACAAGACGCTGGCCGAAAAGCTGGCTGCCATCCCCGCCGTGATCCGGGTACGCATCCTGTAAAGCAAAACGGTTTAAAATGCCCGCCGCGTCGCTCTTGGCATCTTCAGCGGAAAACGATTTTTATTTTAGCAGCCCGGAAAAATCTGCGGATTTTTCCGGGTTGCTTTTTCACAGAGAAAGGCCGTGGCGGCAAACCGCATTTCCAAACCAGGATTTTTTACAAACTGGAAATTCTTTCTCGTCCCATCTGCCGGTTAGTTTCCATTTACAAACTGTAGTTTGTCTTGAAAAACGCGTTAAAGATAGCTTTTTCTAACTACACATCGTAAAAAGTTTACATGTATTAACATTCAAGAAAAAGCTTGAAAATGGTAAATTCTGTGCTACAATAGGCTCAAAACAAGGGAAATGTCCACCCTGTTCTCCGGCTTTTGGGCCGGTATATTCATCTTACAGGTCCTGCGGTGCAGGGCCTCTGACAGGAAATAGAAAAGGTAGGGAAGTTACTATGGATATCAAGAAGATCGCACTGTTCGCCGCCGGTACTCTGTTCGGTTCTGCCGGTTTCAAGCTGCTGTCCAGCAAGGACGCCAAGAAGGTCTACACCCAGACCACTGCTGCCGTGCTGCGCATGAAGGACTCCACCATGGAGACCGTCAGCAAAGTTCAGGAGCAGGCCGGTGACATTCTGGCCGATGCAAAGGCTATCAACGAGGCTCGTGCTGTTGAGGCCGAGGCTGCTGTGATCGAGGATGCCGCCGAGGAGACCACCGAAGAGACCGCTGAAGAGACCGCTGAGTAATTTTCGGTTCGTAAAGCACTGAAAGCCCCAACGTGGCTTTCGAGCCGCCTTCGGGCGGCTCTTTTTTGTGAGAGTGGGGCCGCAGGCGTGCAGGGTATAGCAGCCTGACGCTGCGGCAAAAAGATAGAGAAGGATATTTGATATATGAAATGTACCATTCTGCATGAAGGCAAAGGCCGGATGCGCGTGCATGTGGAAAACGTCCGCATGACTTTGCACCGTGCCGATGTGCTGGAAGCATATCTGAACCACAAAGATGCCATCGTCCATGCCGCCGTTTACGAGCGCACCGGCGATGTGGTCATTACCTATACCGGCAAGCGCACCGCCGCCATTGCCATTCTGGCAGGCTACAAGTTCGATGTGGCCGAGTATGACGCTCTGGTCACCTCTACCGACAGCCGCAGGCTGAACCGGGAATATCAGGATAAAATGTTCGATCTGGTGGCAGGCCGCTGCCTGCGCAAGCTGTTCCTGCCCGCGCCCCTTGACGCTGCCTACACGGCATTCCGCTCCATCCGCTTTCTCTGGAAGGGTGTGCGCTGCGTGCTGAGCCGCAGGCTGGAAGTGGAGGTGCTGGACGCTTTGTCCATCGGCGTCTCGCTGCTGCGCGGCGACTTTGGCACCGCCGGTTCTGTCATGTTCCTGCTGAACCTGGGTTCTCTGCTGGAAGAGTGGACCCGCAAGAAGAGTCTGGACGATCTGGCCCGCAGCATGGCCCTGAACGTGGACAAGGTGTGGGTGCGCAGCCAAGGCACCGAAGTGCTGGTGCCTCTGACCAAAGTACGCTCCGGCGATGAGGTGGTCGTGCGCAGCGGCAACATGATCCCGCTGGACGGCACCGTTCTGGAAGGCGAAGCCATGGTGAATCAGGCTGCTTTGACCGGCGAGTCCATGCCGGTGCGCAAGGCAGAGGGCTCCACCCTCTATGCCGGCACCGTTGTGGAGGAGGGCGAGTGTGTCTTTATCGCCAAGGCCGAGGGCGGTTCCAACCGCTACGATAAGATCGTGGCCATGATCGAGGAATCCGAAAAGCTCAAGTCCAGCACCGAGAGCCGTGCGCTGGCTCTGGCCGACAAGCTGGTGCCCTGGTGTCTGGGCGCAACGGTGGTCACCTATCTGCTCACCCGCAACGCCACCCGCGCCATCTCCTGCCTGATGGTGGATTTCTCCTGCGCGCTCAAGCTCTCCATGCCGCTGGCCGTGCTTTCCGCCATGCGCGAGTGCGGCAGCTACCACATCACCGTCAAGGGCGGCAAGTATCTGGAAGCCCTGTCCAAGGCCGACACTATCGTGTTCGACAAGACCGGCACCCTCACCCGTGCCACCCCGCAGGTAGTGGAGGTCGTGCCCTTCTCCGGCTGCAACGAGCGCGAAGTTCTGCAGCTGGCCGCATGTCTGGAAGAGCACTTCCCCCATTCCATGGCCAACGCCGTGGTGCGTGCCGCCAAAGAGCGCGGCATTTCCCATGAGGAGATGCACTCCGAGGTGGAGTACATCGTGGCCCACGGCATTGCAAGCCGCGTGGGCGGCCAGCGCGTGGTCATTGGCAGTCACCACTTCGTCTTTGAGGATGAAAAGTGTACCATCCCCACAGCCGAGCAGCAGAAGTTCGATGCCCTCAAGCCCGCGTATTCGCACCTGTACATGGCAGCCAGCGGCCAGCTGGTGGGCGTGATCTGCATTTCCGACCCGCTGCGCCCGGAAGCTGCCGCTGTGCTGAACGGCCTGCGTGCGCTGGGCATCCGGAACACCGTCATGATGACCGGCGACAGCGAGCGCACCGCCGCCGCCATTGCAAAGCAGGTAGGCGTGGACCGCTTCTTTGCCGAGGTGCTGCCCGAGGATAAGGCAAACTTCGTCCAGCAGGCCAAGGCCGAGGGCCACACCGTGGTGATGATCGGCGACGGCATCAACGACTCCCCCGCCCTGTCCGCTGCCGACATCGGCATTGCCATCAACTCCGGTGCTGCCATCGCCCGCGAGATCGCAGACGTGACCATCAAAGCCGACAGTCTGGAGGAGCTGGTGGCCCTCAAGGCCATCGCCAACTCTCTGCAAAAGCGCGTGCACGCAAACTACCGCTTCGTGCTCACCTTCAACTCGGCCCTCATCGCGCTGGGTGCTCTGGGCATCCTGCAGCCGGCCTCCTCTGCCATGCTGCATAATCTCTCCACCATCGGCATCAGCCTGAAGAGCATGACCAATCTCCTGCCGGAGAACAAGGCTCCGCAGTTGAAAGCATAATTACCGCAAAAAATAACGCCGTGTCTGAACATTCGACACGGCGTTATTTTTTATCTGTTATTCCAGCCCGATCTGCTGTGCATACTCTTCCAGCAGCTCCCGCTCCAGGAACGGGGTCTTGACACCCTCGCGGTCACGGTAGGTCTCGTGGCCCTTGCCAATGACGGCGATCAGGTCGCCCTCCTGCGCGTGATCCACTGCGTAGTGCAGCGCATCCAGACGGTCGGGGATCTCCACGAACTTTGCGTCCGGGTTGCCCTTGTTCATGCCCACGCGGATATCAGCAAGGATGTCCTCCACCTTTTCAAAGCGGTTGTTGTCCTCAGTGAGGATGGAGAAATCGGCCATTTTGGCGCAGATCTCGCCCATGCCATAGCGGCGCAGCTTGGAGCGGTTGCCGCCGCAGCCGAACACCACCACCAGACGGTGGGGCTTGTAGGCCCGCAGAGTGGTGAGCAGGCTTTCGGTGGACACCTCGTTGTGAGCGTAGTCCAGCAGGATGGTGAACTTCTTGCTGATGGGCACCAGCTCCACGCGGCCCTTGACCACGCATTTGCCAAGGCCGTCGTGGATGGCCTGATCCGGCAGGCCCAGCACCTTGCCCACCGCCAGAGCTGCCAGCGCGTTGTACACGCTGAACTCACCGGGCATGTTCACCTTCACGTCCATCTCGTCCTTGCCGGTCACATGGAACTTCACGCCCAGAAAATCGTGGGTGCGCAGCAGTTCAAAGCCGGTCTCGCGGTAGTCCGCCTGCTCAGCGCGGCCATAGGTGACAAGGCGGCAGGTGTGGCCTTCCAGAAGTGCTTCGGTATTCTCATCGTCAATGTTCACCACGCCCACATCGCAGCGCTTGAACAGCTGGCCCTTCCAGCTGCGGTACTCCTCAAAGGTCTTGTGCTCGCCGGGGCCGATGTGATCCGGCGAAAGGTTGGTGAACACGCCCACATTGTAGTGCACACCGGCCACGCGGTCCATCATCAGGCCCTGGCTGGAAACCTCCATCAGCGCGGTGTCGCAGCCTGCGTCCAGAAACTCCCGAAAGGTCTTTTGCAGTTCGTAGCTTTCCGGAGTAGTGTTGGCAGTTTCCTTGTGGCGGCCCATATAATAAATGCCGTTGGTGCCGATCATGCCCACCTTGCGGCCTGCAGCTTCCAGCACGCTCTTGATCATGTGGGTGGTAGTGGTCTTGCCCTTGGTGCCGGTCACACCGATCATGGTCATCTGGCGGGACGGGTTGCCGAAGAGGTTCGCGCTCATCAGAGCCATGGCATAGCGGCTGCTTTCCACCTTGACCACGGTCACGCCCGGCATGGCGGAAAGGTCGATGTCGTGCTGGATGACCAGTGCGCTGACACCCTTTGCCGCGCAGTCAGCGGCAAACTCATGGCTGTCACGCTGGGTGCCCACGATGCACACGAACAAAAGGCCCGGTGCCGCCTTGCGGCTGTCGTAGATGATATCCGAGATCTCGGTGTCCAGACTGCCCTGCGCAAGGGTAAAGGGCACGCCTTCCAGTAACTGTTCCAGTTTCATACTGCACACGCTCCTCAAAACATTTTGTCACATGGGGTTTTCTTCGTTATTTGTGGTCATGCGGGCGGGGTCGGTCAGCGGTGTTTCTTCCGCAGCTGCCGCCGTATCGTCCGCAGGCTGGGCCGCAGCGGCATCCTCTGCACCGTCTGCCGCAGTATCCTCGGCAGCAGAGGTGTCAGGCTCTTCCGGCACGGTCTTTTCCGGCACAACATAACCGGAGGGCAGGGTCGGCTGGCCCTGTGCAAAGTAAATTTTACGGGTGCTGCCCGCGCTGACATGGCTGAAATCCAGTCTGCCGGTGTCGGTAGGGGCACAACCCTTGCCGTCGGCATTGGTCAGCACATAGCGTGCGCGGTCCAGCTTATAATCCAGATTGTTCCGTGTCCCCAGAAGCACACTGACACGATCCTGATACAAAAATGCCATCTGGTCGGTGTCCGCAAATTCCATGCGGGTCACATCGTCCAGCATCCCATACTCTTCCAGCTTTGCCTGCAGCTCATTCAGCGCATCCAGACGGTCGTCCGTCTGCACCGCTGCCGAAGCTGCTGCCGAACCGGATGCATCCGATGCCGCCGGGTCTGCCTGCGCTGCAAAGGTTAGCTGGTCGCCGGGTGTCACCGACACCGGCTCGCCGCCGTATAGGGTCTTGAGTTCTTCCGGCTGGGCAGACTCGCAGGCCAGGATCTTGAACTGATCCGAGAGGGTCAGCCAGCCGCTCTTCGTCTGCATGGCATAGGTAGGCACCGCCTCGGTCACCTGCACCACCACCGTGTTGGGGTAATCCCGAACCACCCTGATGGATTCCAGCAGCGGGAACTGCTTTTCCAGTTCCGCTTCCTTGGCGGCAGGGTCAAAGCTGAAAATGTTCTCTTCGGTCTGCACACCCAGTGCCTGCAGGATCTGGCTGCTGGAATAGCCGCCCACCTCCTGCACCACGGTGCCGTCCGCCGTCTGCACCTGAATGGTGCCGATCTTAAACAGCATGGTCATGGTCAGGTAAACACCGGCGGCGATCACGGCCAGCAGGGTCACAAAGGCCATCAGCCGCCGCAGCATCCGCCGCCGCTTCAGTGCAGCGCGGGTCAGGCGGCGTTTCTTGCGTTTTTCCCGCTGTACCGGGTCGCGTGGCTGCTGTTGTGCCGGGCGCAGACGCTGGTTTTTGTAGCGCTGCTGCGCTGCCTGAGCCGCTGTCTTGCGCGGCTTCTGCCCCTGTGAACGGCGCTGCTGCGGCTTGCGGGCCGTGCCGGATGCACGCTGTTCCGGCTGGGCCGTGCGGCTTCGCTGCGCGGTACGGTTCCGGTTCTGGCCGCTGGTGCGCCGGGTGCCGCTCTGTTCGGTGCGGCGCGGCTGCGAAGGGAACTCGATGCTATTATCGGTACGGGTGCGGCGCACCGTACCATTGGCGGTGCGGTCCGGCGCAAAGCTCAGCGGTTCCCCGTTGAAGCCATAGCGCCCGTCCGCACTGCCGGAAGATCCTTTTTGTTGTGAAGGCGGCGGAGTATGCTGCAGGTCTTTCCGCAGGTCGTAGATATTGCCGTTGTTTCTGTTATTGCGGTATTGCTGCATGGCGCACACCTCCTTTCCGGTTTAGGTTTTGTTTTACTTCTGCACCAGTTTCATCAGAGCGTCTGCAATACGGTCAAGGCTGTCATCCACCGACAGGCTGCGGGCATTTTTGCCCATCTCAGCCAGCTTGCCGGGCTGTGCCAGCATGTCGGACACCGTGCTCACCAGCTTTTCGCCGGTCAGGTCTTTTTCCTCGATCACCACAGCGGCATCGGCCTTCTGTAGTTCCATGGCATTGAAGTACTGGTGGTTCTCAGCCACATTGGGGCTGGGGATGAGCACGGCTGCACGGCCAACAGCTTCCAGCTCGGCCAGCGTCAGCGCACCGGCACGGCTGATGACAAGGTCTGCCGCAGCCAGCAGTTCCGGCATATTGTTGATGTATTCCTTCACCACAAGGCCGTCGCCCTCCGCGAAGTTCTTTTCCTTTTCCAGATCCTTGAACAGCTGCACACCGTACTGGCCGGTAGCGTGGAGATGCAGCACCGGCTTCTTCTCGTGCTGTTCCCATGCACACAGGTCGGCAACCACCTCGTTGACGCGGCGTGCGCCAAGGCTGCCGCCGAAGGAAAGGATCACCGTGCGGTCGCCCGCGCCCAGCTCAGCGCGGATGGCATCGCGGTCCTTTGCCTTGGTGAACACCTCCGGGCGCACCGGATTGCCCACCACGATGGTCTTATCAGGTGCGCCCAGCTTTTCCACAGCAGCAGGCACGGCGGCAAACACGAGATCCACATCCGGTGCCAGCAGCTTGTTGGTCACGCCGGGGAAGGCGTTCTGCTCATGAATGGCGGTGTGGATGCCCATTTTGGCGGCACAGCGCACCACCGGGCCGGACACATAGCCGCCGCAGCCGATCACAAGATCGGGTTTGACCTCCTTCATAATGGCCTTTGCCTTGGGGCCAGAGAGGGCCAGATTCCACAGCGTAACGATGTTGCGCTTGATGTTGTTCAGCGACAGCCTGCGCTGGAAACCGGTGATCTCGATATGGTGGAAGGGATAGCCCGCCTGTCCTACCAGGCGGTACTCCATGCCCTCCTTGCGGCCGGCAAAGTGGATCTCGGCAGAAGGGTCTGCCTTTTTGATAGCACCTGCAATGGCAAGTGCCGGGTTGATATGGCCGGCAGTGCCGCCGGCAGCGATCAGAACTCGCATGACGATTCCTCCTCTATTATTAGTGCATCTGGTCAGGCCATCGGGGAGCTCCCCACTGGCCTGCGCCCTCAAAACAGTCGTTACAGTTCATTGCGCGCACGGCGGGCATCGTCCAGATTGATGGTACGGTCCTTCAGCTCCGCATCACGCTGAGCCTTTGCAGCCTGCCGCTGTGCGTGGGCCGCTGCCCTCTGCTGCGCCGCCCGCTCTCCGTTGCGCCCAATGTTCACCATCACGCCCATTTCTGCCAGCAGCAAGATCAGACTGGTGCCGCCGGACGAGAAAAACGGCAGGCTGATGCCGGTATTCGGGATGGTGTTGGTGACCACAGCGATGTTGCAGAACACCTGCCAGGCGATCTGCGCCATAATGCCAATCCCCACCATGGTGCAGAACTGGTTCTCGGCCTTATAGGCGATCATCAGGCCCTGCGCTATGAGCAGTATGAACAGCACGATGATGAGCACCGCACCGATGAAGCCCAACTCTTCACACACCACACTGAAGATGAAGTCGTTGGTGCTTTCCGGCAGCCAGAGCTGCTTTTCCACGCTGTTGCCAAGGCCAAGGCCCTTCAGTCCGCCGGAGCCGATGGCGTACAAGCTCTGCTTGGTCTGGTCGTTCAGCGCTTCCAGATCATCGGACCATGTGTTCAGGCGGTCCTGCAGATAGCCAATGGATTCCACCAGCGTCAGAGCCGGTTTCAGCAGCAGAGCCGCCGCCGCGGCCCCGCACCATGTCAATACACCGCCGCAGCCGGTCAGCATGAGGATGGTGCCCACGATGGCGGTGGTCAGCAGGATGCCGGACATGTGCGGCTCTAAAAACAGCAGCAGCACCACCGGCACCAGCGGCAGCACCGGCACGATCAGCTGCCTTACGATGCGGATGAACAACCAATCCTTTGGCTTGATCTTTTCTCTCAGCGACGGGCTGAACCGGCCGATCTGCGGCGCACTTGCCGCCAGATGGGACGAGAGCAGGATCATCTCAAACTTTGCCACCTCAGAGGTTTGCAGAGTCAGGCCGCCCAGACGGATCCAGCGGCGGCAGCCGTTCAGCGGTGCAAAGGTCAGCGTGACGGCCAGCATGGCCAGCACCACCCAGTACAGCGGCTTGCTCGCCCAGCGCAGAAAGCGGTGATCCACATAGCTCATGACTACCATACAGCCAATGCCAATGGCCATGCAGATAGCCTGCTGCTTGATGTAGTGCAGGCTGTCGCCCATGCGCAGGTAGCCGGTGGTGTAGCTTGCGCTGTACAGCATTACAAGGCCAAACACCATGATAATGGCCAGCGTTGCCAGCCAGTTGAGCAGCAGCCGGTTCCATGGTCCCGGGTCCCGCTGCAGCGGCGGCACCCATGCACTTTCTTTTTGGTTTTTATGTTGTCTGCGGGTGGCTGCCATTGCCACGCCCCCTTATTTTCAGAATCAGGCGCTCAGGCCCAGCGTGCCAGACACACGGCCAGCGCCAGCCCGCACACGCTCAGTGCGCACAGGCTGTAAAAAATATTCACTGCACTCATGCCGCGCTTTTCCAGCCAGCGGTGCAGCGGTGCCGCCGCAAACAGCGGCCTGCCCTTCCAGCGGCAGAACAGGACCTGCAGCACCACCATGCCGCCCTCCACCCAGAAGGGCAGTGCCAGCGGGATGCTCAGCTCTGCGTAGCCAATGCACAGCGGAATGCAGCCAATGGCTCCCGCTGCATACAAGCAGCCGCACCGGCCGGGGTGCAGCTTTGCCGGTGGAAAATCCCACAGCAGAAAGGCCATCAGTGCACCGGCCAGTGCCGCCGGGAATACTGCCAGCGGGAACCAGCCCAGCTGCGTTTCCAGCATCATCAGGCCCAGCATGGCCGCAAAGGCCGCGCCGCACACCGTGCCGTCGGCACCGTCGGCCACGCGGGCCGCCTCGGCCATCGCCACCAGCAGCACAGCCCACAGCAGCGGTGCCAGCGCACATTCCACATAGCCTGCTCCCGGCAGGATCAGCCCTGTGGGCAGGCACCCGTTCAGTGCCAGCAGGCCCAGCACCAGCACTGCAGCGATGCATTCCAGTGCAAGGCGCTGTGTGCGGCGCAGGCCAAGGCCCAAACCGTTCGGGTAGCGGCCGCGGATGCGGGCCAGATCATCGGCCAGCCCCACTGCGCCAAAGGCCAGCGACCCCAGCAGTGCAATGAGCAGGCGGGAGGTCATCTGCCGGTCGCTGCCAAGCAGGGAAGGCTGTGCAGCACATGCGGCCAGCCAGCCCACGCCCACAGCGGCAAGGGTGCCCACCATCAGGCACAGCCCGCCCATGGTAGGCACCGGGCTGTCCGGGTCATCGCTGTCCGGCTGTGTACCGCGTGCCGCACGCTGCAGCTCCCGCAGCAGCGGCACCATCATATTGCCGAGCGCCGCAGTCAGCACAAAACCCAGCACCGACGCGACGACCAAGGCGAAACGAATCATTTTTCAATCTCCAAATTCATGCCAAAGGGTTATTCTTCGGCATCTTTCTGCTCTGCGTAGAAAATTTCCAGCACTTTTTCCAGCGCCATGCCGCGGCTTGCCTTCACCAGCAGGGCATCGCCCGGCTCTATCCGGTTCAGCAGAGCATCCGCTGCCTCGCGGTAGTTGTTGGCATGGAGGGTCTTGACCCCCTTGGCCGCAGCCACCACAGCCGTGCGCTTTGCGTTTTCGCCGTAGGTCACAAGGCAGTACAGATTACTCTCCGCAGCCAGACGGCCCAGCTCCTCGTGGGCTTCGCGGGACAGCTCGCCCAGCTCCAGCATATCGCCCAGCAGGGCAAAGCGGCGCTTGCAGGGGAATTCCTTAAACATGGCAAGCGCGGCCTTCATGCTGTCGGGGTTTGCATTGTAGCAATCCTCAATGACGGTAACACCCTTGCTGTGCACCACCTTCTGGCGGCGGCCGGTCTGCTCAAAATTGGAAAGCCCCTTGATGACACCGCGCGGGTCGCAGCCCAAGCGGGTGGCGGCGCAGTAGGCAGCCAGAGCGTTTGCCACATTGTGCTTGCCCATGGCCGGGATCTTGACCACAAAGGTGCCCTCTTCCTGATCTTCCAGCACAAAGCTCATGCCGTCCTCTTCCTGCCGGATGGACAGTGCACACACATCAGCGTTCTCATCTGCCAGACTGAACCATACCGGCTTCACGTGGGCGGGCAGCTTTGCGGCGCGCAGGAACTTATCATCATAGTTCAGCACCAGCGGTGCACCCTCCGGCAGACCGTTGCAGATCTCCAGCTTTGCCTTGCAGATGTTCTCCTGACTACCCAGATTGCCGATGTGGGACACACCGATGCAGGTAATGATGCCCACATCCGGGCGTGCGGCCCGGGCCAGACGGTCGATCTCGCCCGCATGGCTCATGCCCATCTCGATCACGGCATACTCAGTGCTGCTTTCCAGCCGCATCAGGGTGCGGGGCATGCCCAGTTCATTGTTCTGGTTGCCCTCAGTCTTGATGGTCTCGCCAAAGCCTGCAAGGGCGGCGTAGGTCATCTGCTTGGTGGTGGTCTTGCCCACGCTGCCGGTCACACCCACCATCTTGGGGTGATACTGGCTGCGGTAGTTCGCGCCCATCACCATCATGGCATGGTAGCTGTCCGGGCAGAGGATGGCCTTTTCCGCAGGCACGCCCTCCACCGGGTGGTTCACCACCACATAAACAGCACCGTTCTCCAGTGCTTTGGCCGCAAAATCGTGGCCGTCAAATTTTTCACCCGGGAACGCTACAAAAATGCAGCCGGGCCGCACCTCGCGGCTGTCGGTGGTCACCAGTTCCACCTGCACCTCTTCCCGGATGAAGTCTGCGGGCACCAGCCCTGCCAGAAGCTTGCTTGCAGAAATTTTTTCCATTGTTCATGTCCCCTCTCTGTTTATTCAGGATCACAGGATACTCTCTCTTATCCACAGGTAATGATCACGATGGTGCCGCGCTGCACACTGGAACCAGGGTCTGCACTCTGGGCCTGCACAGTGCCGTTCGCATTGCCCTCCACCACACAGTTCAATCCGGCGGCAGACAGCATCTGGCGGGCAAAGTCCGCGCTCTTGCCGGTCACATCCGGCACATCGGTATGGCTGCCCTCATAGGTATCGGTATACAGGTACACGGTGGTGCCGTAGGCCACCTTTGCACCCGCGTGCGGATACTGGTAGGTGACAGCTGCTGCCGCCTGACTGGTGGTGCTTTCGGCCAGCTGATGCCTGAGGCCCTTGATGTTCAGCTGCACCTGTGCACTGCTCCACTCGGTGCCCACCAGATTCGGCACAGTGACCACAGTCTGGCTGCGATCCTCGCCGTCGGCGGCAATGCCAAGGTAGGGTGCAATCTCGCTGATGATGTTGCCCACAACGGGCGCTGCCAGCAGGGACGAGTAGTCCGTTCTGGCGTTGTTGGGGTCATCCAGCATCACATAGACGATGATCTCCGGGTCGTCGGCGGGCAGGACAGCGGCAAAGGATGCCACCTTCTTGTAGTCGCCGTCGGCACGGCGATCCATGTTCAACTGTTCGGAAGTGCCGGACTTGCCGCCGATACGGTAGCCGGACACATAGGCATACTTGCCGCCGCCGGTACCGGCACCCACCTCATATTCCATGATCTGGCGGATCACATTGCTGGTGCTCTCGCTGATGACCTGACGGCGCACATTGGCACCGATCTCCTCGATCACGTTGCCATTTGCATCGGTGATCTTATCCACCACATGGGGCGTGACCAGATAGCCGCCGTTGACGGCTGCGGCCACAGCGGTGCACATCTGCAGCGGGGTGATGGCCATTGCCTGACCAAAGGCCGAGGAAGCCAGCTGCACTTCGCCCAGCTGGTTGGCCTTATAATACTGCATGAAGCCCGTCTCACTGGGCAGGTCCACGCCAGTGCGGCTGGTAAAGCCAAAGGCATCGAAGTAGTTATAGAAGGTCTGGGAGCCAACGCGCTGGCCCAGCTGGATATAGTAGATATTGCAGCTCTGGCGCAGAGCTTCGGCCAGTGTGATGGTGCCGTGGGCTTTGTGGCCTGCGCAGTGGTAGGTCTCCTTTGCCACGCCGTAAGCACCGGCGCAGGTAAAGGTGGTGTTGATGTTTGCAAGGCCGGAGTCCACGCCCATGGCCGAGGTGATCACCTTGAACACACTGCCGGGGTAGTACAACTCGGTGATGGCCTTGTTTTTCCACTGGATATCGCGGAAGTAGCCGGAGTAATCGCCCTCCTCGTCCAGAATGCGGTTGCCGTTTGCGTCCTTCAGCTCGTTGCCGTTCTCATCCTTTTTGTAGATGCCGTACAGCTCCGGCTCAGCGCGCACCAGCTCGTTGAGGTAATCCAGATTTGCGCTGTAGTCCAGCGGGTCGTTGGGGTCAAAATCCGGCTTGGAAGCCATGGCAAGGATGGCACCGGTCTTGACGTTCATCACGATGGCGCAGCCGCGGTTCTCCACCGTGTTGGCTGCAATGGCTTCGTTCAGATACCGTTCCACGATCTCCTGCACATTCACATCCAGCGAAAGCACCAGATTGGAGCCATCCTTGGCTGCAAAGGTGGTGGCATTCTCGTCCGCAATGGCGTTGCCGTAGGCATTGCGCTGGGTAATGGTGCGGCCATCCACACCGGCCAGCGTGGACTGATAGGATTTTTCCAGACCGTAAGTACCAATGCCGTCCGCGTCGGTAAAGCCCAGCACTGCCGCTGCAAACGCTCCGTAGGGGTAATTGCGCTGGAAGCTCTTCTCGCTGCCGACCGAGATGTTGCCCTTGCGGGAGGTCTCAGTGGCACGCTTGTGTGCCTTGTTGAACTGGGAAACGTAGGATTCGATGGACAGCTTGACAGCGTTGTTCACCTTGGTGGCCAGCACCTGATACTTGGTGTCCATCTTGGAAAGTGCATCGTAAACCTTCTGGTACTGGGTCTGGTACGCTTCCGAGGAAGTGTCCACCGCGTCCAGACTTTCGCCGTCGCCGGAAAGCAGGCGCAGGGTCAGTTCCCGGCTGACCTCGGCGCACATGGCCGTGTCCAGCGTGCGCACCGCCTCCTCATCCTTGCCGGTGGTGGTATATAAGATTTTGCTGTTGTCCGGGTCGGCCCAGATGGTCCACACCACACTGGTGGAGGCCAGCGTGATGCCGGAGGTATCGTAGATCTCGCCGCGGGTGGCCTTGATGGTGGTATCCAGCAGCTGCTGCTTTGCGGCCAGCTGGCGGTAGGTGTCACCGTTTTTGATCTGGATATCATACAGGCTGTAGGTCACACGGGCCGCAGCAAGGCCCATGACCACAAGGGCCAGACCGCCGCAGATCAGACTGGTTCTGGGGTTCATGCGGGCACCGGTGCTGGTTTCCGGCCAGGGGCCTTTTATTTTTTTGATGAATTTTCGGAAGAATTTCCACATGGTATGCTCCTGCGGCAGCGGGCATTTGCTGCCTTCTGCCGCGCTTTTGTCAAATTTGGAACTGCCCTGCAAACAGGGTGTATAAACCGAAAAAGCGTGCGCTGCCGCACGCTTTCCCGTATTTGGTTCACTTTACAGTGCCAAGAATGTTCACGGCACCGTTGTAGATAAAGTCGGTCCACTGCCGCACAGCGGACTGGGTGCGCTCCAGCGTGTCGCTCTCGCCCAAACGGATGTAGGTGATCTGGCTCTGATCAATTTTCATCAGGCCCAGCCTGCCGGCCGTCTCTTCCACGCTGGTAATGTTGGTCTTGCTGTTCAGGGTGCTGTTATAGTAAGTATACTGGCTCTGCTCACTGACCAGCTGAGCCTTTGCGTCCTGAATCTGGTCGTTCAGCTCCACCAGCTTGGACTCGCTCCACAGCAGGCTGATGGCAAACCCCACCAGCAGTGCTGCTGCTACCAGATGCATGGCGTTGTGCACCGCTGCCTGCAGCGGCGAAAGCCGACGCTTGCCGCCCTTTGCTACCCGCAGATCTGCCTTGCGCTGTGTCTGCGGGGCTTTTCTGCGGCGTACCGCGTTATAATCATATGCTGCCTGACCCATGGTTTGCTCTCCTCCTCACACAACGGCTTCTGCCGTTCAGCATTTTTCCAAAACTCTCAGGTGGGCGGACCGGCTGCGCCGGTTCTCTTCCAATTCCTGACTGTTTGCTTCAATGGGTTTGCGGGTGATCAGCTTCGCTTTGGCTTTGCCGCCGCATACGCACACCGGAAACTCCGGCGGGCAGGTGCACGCGGTGGACCAGCGGCGAAATTTGTTCTTCACCAGCCGGTCCTCCAGCGAGTGGAAGGTGATCACGCACAGCCGGCCGCCCGGCGCAAGGTGATCGAAAATGGTATCCAAGCCTTCTTCCAGCGCATCCAGTTCATGGTTCACTGCAATGCGCAGCGCCTGAAAGGTGCGGCGGGAAGGGTTCTTGTTTTTGCGGCGTTCCGCCGGGGGCATGGCACTGGCCACGATGTCTGCCAGCTGCAGAGTCGTTTCGATGGGAGAATTCTCCCTTGTCTCCACGATCCTGCCCGCGATCTGCCATGCGAAAGGTTCTTCGCCGTAATCCCGCAGGATGCGTGCCAGCTCTTCGCGGCTCTCGGTGTTCACAAGGTCCGCTGCCGTTTCGCCCTGCTGGCTCATCCGCATGTCCAGCGGTGCATCCGCACGGTAGGAAAAGCCGCGGGCCGCATCGTCCAGCTGATGGCTGGAAACGCCCAGATCCAGCAGCGCGCCGTTGACCTTGTCGATGCCAAGGCTTTCCAGAGCTTGTCCGGCATAGCGGAAGTTGATCTGCACCACCGTGGCAGGCAGGCCCGCAAGGCGGGCACGCGCGGTCTGCACCGCGTCCGGGTCCTGATCCAGCGAGATCAGCCTGCCGCCCTTTTCTGCATCCAGCCGCAAGGCGATCTGGCGGGAATGTCCCGCGCCGCCTGCGGTGCCGTCAAGGTAGGTGCCGGCCGGATCAATGGCAAGCCCCTCCAGACACTCGTTCAGCAGAACGGGGATATGCTCAAACGAGGCCGGGTCAAAGGCTGCTTGTGTTTCAAGTTCCATCGCTGCGGCCTCCTTTCTCAGTTCATAAGCTTTCCGTGTTCCGGGCACTGTGCACACAGCGCACACTTTTACCCGATAACACAGTTTTATTTTAACAAATCAGGCCCCTGATTGCAAGGGTTTGTGCTCCCGTTTTTGCCGCAAAATGCAACAAAAAAAGTCCCTGTCGGCCGTCATTTCTTCCTGCAGGAACTTTGGTTTTTGCCGTATGTGTAATTTGTGTGTGAAAAAGGCTGTCTTCAGCCGTTTTTCTTGGCGTTCTGGCGCAGATTTGCGCGCACATTCTTTACCTGTGCCGCATTTTCCACCATTGTTTCCTCGGTGTTCTTGAGCATGTTGTCGCAATAGTCGGTCACGGTCTGGCGCAGGGTGCGGGCCTCGTTCTGGGCTGCAGTGGTGATTTCCCCGGCGCGCTGCTGTGCAGCCTTCACGATCTCGGCTTCGCTCACCAGAATGCGCGCCCGCTCCTCAGCCTTTTTCACAATGGCCTGCGCCTGTGCGTTGGCCGTCTCCACGATCTGAGCGCGGTCGTTCACGATCTGCTGGGCCTGCCGCAGCTCGCCGGGCAGGTTTGCGCGGATCTCGTCCAGATAATCCCGGATCTGCTCCACATCCACGATCTTTTTGCCGCCGGAAAGGGGCACATTGGCCCCTTCCTCCAGAGCATCCTCAATGGTATCCAAAAGTTCGTTCACGTTCATAGTGCTTCTCCCTTCGGTTCGTTCTCGGCAGGGTCTGTGTTCTGCATGAGCTTTGTGTATTTCCACAGCAGCACCCTGCCGTACTTGTACTGTTTTTTCAGGGTCAGGCCGCCAGCCTCGGCCGGCAGCACGATGCCGGTCTCGCTCTCGCACAGCACGATGCCGCCGGGCGCGGTGCATTTATCCACCGCAGGCAGGATCTTTTCCAGTGTACCATTGCGGAAGGGCGGGTCCAGCAGTACGATGTCGAACTGCTCGCGGCAGGCGGAAAGATACCGCGCAGCCTCGCCGATATTGACGCGGCTGCGGTCGAACACGCCGCAGGCCTTGCAGTTGCGCATGATGATGTTCACCGCCTCGCGGTTCTCGTCCAGAAACACGCAGCGCGCCGCGCCGCGGCTCAGTGCTTCAATGCCAAGCTGGCCGCTGCCCGCATACAGGTCCAGCACCCGTGCGCCGGGCAGGTCGAACTGGACGATGCTGAACATCGCCTCCTTTACCTGCGAAAGGGTGGGCCGGGTCACGTCGGTCCCCGGCAGGGCCTCCAGACTGCGGCCCCGGGCTTCTCCTGCGATCACGCGCATGTTCTCTTTCCTCCTCCTTGCAGCCGGAAGATGTGGCTGCAAACACGTTTTTTGTATCACTTTATTATCACCCAACTGCATATTCTTGTCAAGGGCCGCGCGTTGCGCCGTCTGGCGGTTTGTGCTACAATAAAACCGGCAGCGCCGGGCTTTTGCGGCGCATTCTGGCATAAAAGGAGAGTATTCCCATGAAAGTTCTGCTCATCAACGGCAGCCCGCACGAAAAAGGCTGCACCTATACCGCCCTTTCGCTCATTGCAAAGGAACTGAACGATGCCGGTGTGGACACTGAAATCCTGCATGTCGGCGGCAAACCCGTGGGCGGCTGCATCGGCTGCGGCGGCTGTGCCGCAGGCAACGGCTGCGTGTTTGGCGGCGTGGTCAACGAGGCCATCGAGAAGGCCAAAACCGCCGATGGCTTCGTGTTCGGCAGCCCGGTGCACTATGCATCCGCATCCGGCAACATGACCAGCTTCATGGACCGCCTTGCCTACGCGGGCGGCAGATATCTGGCCTACAAGCCTGCCGCTATCTGCTGCTCGGCACGCCGCGCCGGCACCACCACCACGCTGGACCAGCTGGTAAAGTACCCGCAGTTCTTCCACATGCCGCTGGTGAACGGCTCCTACTGGGCCATGGTGCACGGCTCCAACGCCGAGCAGGTGCTGCAGGATGCCGAGGGCTGCGCCGTAATGCAGGAGCTGGGCCGCAACATGGCATGGCTGCTGCACTGCATCGAAGCAGGCAGGGCCGCAGGCTTTGAACACCCGCAGAACCCCAAGCGCCCCATGACCAATTTTATCCGCTGATCGGAAAATCAATTTCTGATTCAAAGGCTCAGAACAGTCCGTAAGCTGATCTGAGCCTCTTTTTCTTTGCAGTCCACACCATTTCGTGCCAAAAACAGCAAAAAACCTTTTTCAAAGCGCCTTCCGCTTCTTTTTTCGTTCATAAGTTTGTGTTACTATAAGATGTAAAGTGATTTTAGCAGGATGGAGACCCTTGTATGGAACACTACGATTGGAACGAAGGCTGGCTGTTCACGCCCCGGTTCGACCCGGCACTGGTGCGGCCGGAGTGCGGACTGGAACTGGAACCGGTGCGCATCCCCCACACTGTGCGGGTGCTGCCCTACAATTACTGCAACGAAAATGAATACCAGTACCTGTGCGGCTACCGGCGGGAGTTTTTTGCACCCAGAGAGTGGGCAGGCCGCACTGTTCTGCTCACCTTTGGTGCTGTTGCCCATGACGCGACCGTGTTCTGCAACGGGCGGCGGCTGTTCCACCACGCCTGCGGCTACACCGCCTTCACGGTAGATCTGACCAGCGCTTTGCATCTGGGTCAGAAAAACGTGGTGGCTGTGCGCTGCGACAGCCGTGAGGATCTGAACATTCCGCCCTTTGGCGGGCAGATCGATCACCTGACCTACGGCGGCATCTACCGTGCCGTCAGTCTGGACATCAAGGAACCCGCCTATCTGCGGGATGTGTTCATCGAGGCAAAGGCCGAGGGCGATTTCCGCATCTATACCTCCACCGTGGGTGAGACGGTAGGCTGCACACTGCAGGCCGAGATCCGCAGCCCTTCCGGCAGCCGCGCCGCCTACAGCGGCGAGCTTTCCCTGCCCATCACCGGCGTGCTGAACGGTGTGCACCCGTGGAGCATCGAGCATCCCACCCTGTACACCCTCACCGTACAGCTGATCCGCCCCGGCTCTGCCGGTCTGCCGGACCGTGTGCTGGACGAAAAGACCATCCGCTTCGGTTTCCGCACCGTGCAGTTCGTGGCAGGCGGGCTGTACCTGAACGGTCAGCGCGTGGAGCTGCGGGGCCTGAGCCGCCACCAGAGCTACGCCTATCAGGGCTATGCCATGCCGGACAGCATCCAGCGGCTGGATGCTCAGATCCTGAAAAAAGACCTTGGCTGCAACGCGGTGCGCACCAGCCATTCCCCCCAGAGCCCGGCGTTTCTGGATGCCTGCGATGAGCTGGGCCTGCTGGTGTTCACCGAGATGCCCGGCTGGCGGTACATCGGCGACGAGAGCTGGAAGGCGCAGGCCCTGCAGAACTGCCGCGAGATGGTGTGCCAGTGCCGCAACCACCCCAGCATCTTTTTGTGGGGTGCCCGTGTAAACGGCAGCGCCGACGACGAAGCGTTTTATAAGCGCACCAACGAGGCCATCCACCGGCTGGACCCCACCCGTCCCACGGCAGGCGCGCGGAACCACCGCAAGAGCCAGCTGCTGGAGGATGTTTACGCCTACAACGATTACTCTTACCGTGGGCGCGGTGCCGCCTGCGAAGCCCGCGCCGCGGTGACTTCCGACCCCCGCAAAGGCTACCTCATCAGCGAGTTCGGCGGGCAGCAGCTGCCCACCAAGCCCTTTGACGACGAGACCCACCGGCTGGTGCAGGCTCTGCGCTATGCCGCCGGGATCAACGATTCCATTGCGCAGCAGGGTGTGGCCGGCAGCTTTGGCTGGTGCATGGCCGATTACAACACCCACCGGGAATTTGGCAGCGGCGACCGCATCTGCTACCACGGTGTGATGGATATGTTCCGCAACCCGAAGCTTTCGGCGGCGGTATATGCAAGCCAGAAAACGCCGCGTTCCCCCTCGGACATCGTGCTGGAAGTCTCTTCCGGCATGGCACTGGGCGACCTGCCCGGCGGCGTTCCCACGGCCTGCTGGGTGTTCACCAACGCCGAAAGCGTACGGCTGTACCGCGGCAACGACTACATTGCCGAGTTCACGCCTGACCGGCACGGCCGTTTTGCCGCCATGACGCATCCGCCCATTGAGATCAACGATTTTGTAGGCTCTTTGTTGGAAAAGTACGAGGGCATGGACCAGGCCTCCGCCCAGATGACAGCCGCTATCCTGAACGAGATGCGCCGGGATGCCATGGAGCTTTCGCCGCTTTCCAAGGCGCGGATGCTTTCGCTGCGGCTGAGCTGGAACGAGGTAGCCCGCATGTATTACAAATACATCGGCGTGCTGGGCACACCGTGCGCAGCCTACCGTTTTGAAGCCGTGTGGCATGGCCGCGCCGTGCGCACCGTGGTGCGGGAACCGGTGCAGAGCGTCCGGCTGGAATGCACCGTGCACAACCCCATCCTCACCGACGGCCCCACCTGGGACTGCGCCGCTGTCAGCCTGCGCGCCATCGACCAGAACGGCAGCCTGCTGCCCTACTGCGGCGAAGCCGTTCAGCTGAGCGTGGACGGCCCGCTGAAGATCATTGGTCCCAGCGTGGTGCCGCTGCGCGGCGGCATGGCGGGCACCTACCTTGCCACCACCGGCGAAGCGGGCCGCGCCGTGCTGCACTGCCGCATGGAAGGTGCGCTGGATACCGATGCCGTGGTGACCATCCGTTGCCGGGAAGCTTAATTTCCGTCCCTTCATGATAGATTTGCACTCTGTTCAAAATTTCATCATGGTTGACTGGTATCCTAAGAACTGTAAAATAACGGCGGGCGCGCCCGCTTTGATTCCAAAACAAAGGATGCAGGAGTTATGAGAGAAAAATTCCGTCAGTTTATGATCGGCCGCTACGGTACCGATGGCCTGAACCAGTTTTTGAGCATCGCGTCCATCGTGCTGCTGCTGATCTCGCTGCTCACCCGCTTCAGCCTGTTCACATGGCTGGGTCTGATGCTGCTGGTGCTGTGCTACTACCGCTCGCTCAGCCGCAACATTTCCAAGCGCACGGAGGAGAACTACCAGTACTATGCCCTGAAGGACCGCGTAGACCGTAAGTTCCGCGGTCTGAAGGATCAGTGGGCCAACCGCAAGCTCTACCACTACTACCGCTGCCCCAAGTGCCGCCAGAAGCTGCGTGTGCCCCGTGGCCGCGGCCGCATCCAGATCTCCTGCCCGCGCTGCGGCACCCAGTTCATCAAAAAGAGCTGAGCGGCCATGTTTGGTTATGTTGTGCCCAATCAGGTTGCGCTTTCGGACGAAGCACAAAAGCGCTACCGCACCGCCTACTGCGGGCTGTGCCGCCGCATCGACGCACTGCACGGCCTGCGGGGCCGCTTTACGCTGAGCTATGACCTCACCTTCCTGAACCTGCTGCTGTGCAGCCTGTACGAGGGCGAGACCGAAGCTTCTTCCGGCCACGACCGTTGCCCCATCCACCCCTTGGGCGGTGTGGAATGGCGGGCGGCCTCCCCCACCGATTACTGCGCAGATCTGAGCGTAGCCTTGCACTACTACAACGCCGAGGATAAGTGGAAGGACGACCGCAGCCTGCTGGGCCTTGGATATGAAAAGCTGCTTACCGGCTGTAAGCAGGCTGCCGAGAGCCGCTGGCCCCGTCAGTGCAGCGCCATCCGCACCTGTCTGGACAGGCTGGCAGAATATGAAGCTGCCGGGAGCGAAGATCTGGATGCCGTGTCCGGCTGCTTTGGCGAGCTGATGGCAGAGCTGTTCGACTACCGGCAGGATCACTGGTCGCCGGAGCTGCGCAGCATCGGCTTCCATCTGGGCAAGTTCATCTACCTGCTGGATGCCTATGACGATCTGGAGCATGACCAGCGCAAGGGGGCCTACAATCCGCTGAAAGCACTCAGCCAGCAGCCCGGCTATGAGGAAGAGATGAAAGAGATCTTTGAGCTGCTGCTGGCGCAGTGTGCCCAGAGCTTTGAACGCCTGCCCTGCGTGGAGGACGCAGACCTGCTGCGCAACATCCTTTACTCCGGCGTATGGCTCAAATACAACTGCAAAACAGCCAAGCAGGCCCGCAGCCGTGGCTGAATGGCGGCTTTGTCTTGATTTTTCCACGGCAATACGGTAGACTATAAACATTGCGCGGCGCTGTGGCTGCGCGAAATGAGACGTGAGGAAGTATATCCATGAGAGACCCCTATGAGGTGCTGGGCGTTTCGCGCGGCGCAAGCGATGACGAGATCAAAAAAGCATACCGCGCCAAGTGCAAGCGCTGGCACCCGGACCTGAACCCCAACGATCCTACCGCCGAGGAGCACTTCAAGGAAGTGCAGGCGGCTTACGATGCCATTACCAAGGGCGAGACCGGCCCCCAGATGGGCGGAAATCCCTACGGCAGCTACCAACAACAAGGTTACGGCCAGCAGCAGGGTTATCAGAACGGTTACGGCGGTTTTGACGGATTCGATGGCTTTGACCCGTTCGGTTTCGGGTTTGGCTTTGGCGGCTACCAGCAGGGTTACGGCCAGCAGGGCGCAAGCTATTCCGGCTCCGACAGCCCGGAGATGCAGGCCGCCCGCAACTTTGTGGCCAATGGCCGCTATGCGGAGGCCCGCCGCGTGCTGGACGGCATGACCGGCCGCAATGCCCGGTGGTATTATCTTTCCTCCCTCGCAAATCAGGGCTTGGGCAACCGCATCGATGCGCTGCAGGATGCCCGCCGTGCCGTGCAGCTGGACCCGGGCAACACCGAGTACCAGATGCACCTGCGCCGGATGCAGAACCCCGGCCAGACCTACCGCACCACACAGGCCACCTACACCAGCCCCGGCGGCCTGATGCAGTGGTGCTGGAGCATGATCCTGCTGAACCTGCTTTGCAACTGCTGCTGCGGCGGCTGGGGCTTCCATTTCCGCATGTGATCCCGTTTTTCTCATAAGATACAGCAAGACCCCGCACCTTCTGGTGCGGGGTCTTGTTTTTGCTTTACGACATCACTTTACGGTGATGTTGCGGCTGATCTTGCTGCAGGAGTAATTGCCGCCGATCTCTGCCGTCTGCACATAGGTGCCCGGCTCTGTGGGCAGCTCGCTGGTGGCATCACTGCCCCAGCCGGACTTCTTGTAGCTGTAGCGGATCTTATCGGTGGGCACCACCTGACCATCCACTTCCAGCACAGCCGCTTCATTGAAGCTCTGCAGCTCTTCGGCGGTCATGGGCTTTTCGGCCTGCTGTGCCCAGTACATGCGCACGCCGTTTGTCTTGGGCTTGATCTTGAACATGGCAAAGCCTGCGGTGTTCATATCGCTGCTTTCCAGCGCCAGTGCACCGGCCACATAGTTGCCGGCATCCACCGGCTGCTCGTCCAGATAAATGCGGCTGAACGCGCCCTCCGGCAGATACTTGCGGATCAGGTTCAGCGCAAGGCGCAGGCCGTTGGACACCTGATCGATGGTAGGCACATAGAAGTGCAGTACATCCATCACCGAGACGGCCTCATCGGCCACCCGCAGCAGCACGCTGACATCGTTGCCGTCGATCAGCTGCTTGAGGTAGCTGTACACATTGAACTCCTCTGCCTGATCCGGTGTCTTGGACATCTTCTTGGGCAGCGGGATCATCTTGAGCAGCGTGCGGATCTTATCCGACAGCACCAGCGTCACATAGCCATTCGCTTCGCCGCCAACGCCCACCACAACACCGATATACTGGGTATCGGCAGGGTTGGTCTGCACCTCCAGCTTGTAGTTGGAGCCATAAACAAGGTCGCCCGTGGCTTTGAGCCGGATGGAAACCATATCATTCTGCTGCTCCAGCGCTGCATTTTCCTGCGGCAGAGCTGCTGCGGCAAACACCGGCGTTGCTGCCGCGCTGAGCATGAACACTGCTGCCAGTGCAAGAGCTATCAATCGTTTGGCCTTCATTGCTTAAGACCTCCTTATTCTGTAAAGGGATCGCACAGCCGCGCCCCACGGCACACTGCGTCAGGAACCGGCATGATACCATGCCTGTTGTACCTCGATTTTACCGCAAAACGCTGTTTTGGTCAATAACGTGATTCAAGTAATTCAGTTTTTTATATTTTATGCAAAAAAGAGGAACCTGCCCTCTTCCAGCGGTTTCTCTCTCAAGTTCATTCATCAATAAAATATTCCGGGTGGACGCTGCGGGCCTGCGCCACCGACTGCTTATACCGGCTCAGGTGGCTTTCCAGCGCTTCGCTCACGTCGTCCGCGCTGCCGTGCAGCAGTGCTTCCAGAATTGCCGTGTGCGAGGAGCAGACCGACTTGTTTTCCTCGGTCTGCAGGCTGAACTTGCGGATGCGCTCCACATGCTGCAGGCTGGCCAGCATGTGGTCGTAGTGATCTTCCATGCCGCACAACTCAAAGGATTTGCGGTGGAATGCATTATCCAGCTCCAGCATACGGGCAGTGCGGTCCGGCTGGCTCATATCCGCTTCCAGCACACGGTATGTCTCAATGTTGCTGCGGTATTCTTCCTCCTGCCGGGGTGTCACACGGCCGCGCAGCCGGTTCAGGATCTCTTTTTCCAGTGTATAGCGGGCAAACTGCTCCATCTCCATCAACTTCAGGTTGATGGGTGCCACATGGGTGCCGCTCTGCGGTTTGATGTCCACCATGCGGGCCAGATTGAGCATCAGCAAAGCCTCCCGCATGGGCGTACGGCTGATGCCCAGCTCTTCGGCCAGCTCCCGGTCATTCAGCGGATCACCGGGCTTCAGCTCCATCGTGATGATCCGGCTGCGGATCGTCTGGTATGCCGTTTCGCGCGCACTCAGTAATGGCATGTGGTCTCTCTCCCTTCAACCTCCGGTGTAAAGCAAAAATTGATATACTAGTATTGAAGTTATCAAGACCATATTACCCAACCACAGGGCGGCTGTCAAGTGTGGCTGCAACTAAAAATCGCCAACATTTTTCTCTGTTTTGTCAAGACAGGCCCCATGGCAGCACAAAAGCCCTCCGGGTGAAGGGCTTTTGCTGCGTTTACTTTTTAGCGGAACGGTACACCACCGGCACCCACACAAAAGCCACGGCCAGACCGCACACCACATCAATGATGGAGTGCTGCTTGGTGAACACGGTGGACGCACAGATCAGTGCAGCCCACACCCAGGCCAGAATTTTCAGGGCCGGGCGCTCCTTTGCCAGCTTGCTGTGGCTGAACGCCAGTGCCATGCAGGCCGAGCTTTGGCAATGGATGGACGGGCACACATTGACCGAGGCATCCGCCCTCCAGATCAGCTGCATGATGCTCATTGCAATGTTGCTGCGGCCCACCGCATCCACTGTGGGGCGGATATCCAGACCGTTGGGCAGCAGCATGTACAGGATCAGGCAGAAGGTCATGCCGGAAAACATGGTCAGGCAGAGCTTATCGTAGCTTTGGGTGTCGCACCACCACAGCAGGGCCGTCACACCAGCCAGCAGCACAAACCAGCTGCAATACGGAAAGATGAACCACTCATTGAAGGGGATCAGATCATCAAGCGGGGCGTGGATGATATATTTGGGATCTTTGATGGTCAGATCCAGCCAGAAGAACCAGATCAGATACACCACCCAGTACAGCTGGAACCACAGGTGCGGGCGGCGCCGGCTCCACAATTGTTTGGGATTCATGGTATTTCTCCTATATTTTCAATGTGATAAGATATGATTATACCACATCACGCCATCTTGCGCAAATCTTTCCGGTGCGATAAAATAAAAAGAGTGTTGTAAACTTGCGCTCTGTTTTTGAGCGTACCTATTATAAAAGGAGCCATTATGTTGCAAAGTTTTCCCCTTGTCCGCCTTGCCGCGCTGGATCTGGACGGCACCCTGCTGAACCGGAACAACGAGGTCACCCTTGCCACCCGTCAAGCCATTGCCCGCGCTGTAGAGCATGGCGTGGTGGTGGTGCCCGCCACAGGCCGCCCACTGGCCAGTCTGCCGCCTGTTGTGGCAAAGCTGCCCGGCATCCGGTATGCCATCACCTCTAACGGTGCCGCCGTGTGGGACCTTGGCGATGACCCCATGGGTGCTGTGCACAGCCGCTATGCCAACGCTGCCCAGCGCCACACCAGCGAACCCGCCTGCCTGCTGCACCGCCTGATGCCGACAGAAGTGGCACGGGAAGCTTTTGACCTGTTCCAGCAGTACGATGGCGAGCTGAGCGTATTCAGCGACGGCCTTGCCATCAAGACTCCGGAGGGCATTGCAAAGCTCACCTCCCGCACCGCCCGCTTTCTCTCCTCCGAGGCGCGGCAGAACCTGACCGACGGCCGCTTTACCGTCATTCCCGGCATCGAGAGCTGGATGTCCCGCCATGCGCACGAGATCGAAAAACTGTGCATGTTCTTCGACAGCACCGAAAAGACCGCCGCTGCCCTGCCAAAGTTTCAGGCTATCCCGGGCGTGGCCGTGGTGCAGGGTTCGCCGGATAACATTGAAGTGACCGCTGCCGGTGTGGATAAGGGCAGTGCCCTGCTGGCTCTGGCCGACCTGCTGGGCATCCCCCACGAGAATACCCTTGCCGTGGGCGACAGCGAGAACGACCGCGCCATGCTGGAAAAGGCAGGGATCGCCGCTGTTATGGCCAACGGAATGCCCCAGATCAAGGCCATTGGCAGCATTGTGAGCGAAGCCGACTGCGATCACGACGGCGTTGCAGAGCTGTTCGGCAGGCTCGGCATCTGAGCAAACAGGGTCAAAACAGCCCCAATCTTCAGGTCATTCGTCATTTTTGTGCAATGTATACAAGCTATTATGCAAAACATTGTGCTTGTTGAGCATTTCCAAACTCATTTCCGTCGTTTATACTAATAATATGAGCGCACAGTGGGTGCACCATGCCCAAACGGCAGCCCACGCGCACCAAGAGAGTTCAAACTAAAAGGAGAAATGCATTTATGAATCCCATCGTAGAAAAGGTCTATCAGATCGGCATTATCCCTGTTATCGCTTTTAACAGCGTTGATGAAGCCCTGCCCCTGTGCAAGGCTCTGGCTGACGGCGGTCTGCCCGCAGCTGAGGTCACCTTCCGTACCGCATGCGCTGAGGAGTGCATCCGCAAGATCCACGAGGAGATGCCCGAGATGCTGCTGGGCGCAGGCACTGTCCTGACCACCGAGCAGGCTGACCGTGCAATGGCAGCTGGTGCTTCCTTCATCGTTGCTCCCGGCTTTGACCCCGAGGTCTGCAAGCACGTTATCGACAAGGGCGGCATCATGATGCCCGGCACCTGCTCTGCAGGCGAGATGCAGCAGGCTATGAACATGGGCTGCGAGGCCCTGAAGTTCTTCCCCGCTGAGGCAAACGGCGGTGTCGGCATGCTGAAGAACATCGGCGCTGCCCTGAAGAGCGCACGCTGGATGTGCACCGGCGGTGTCAACGCAAAGAACGTCAACGATTATCTGGGCTATGACCAGATCTTCGCTGTGGGCGGCACCTGGATGTGCAAGAGTGACGTGATCAAGGCTCACGACTGGGCTAAGATCACCGCTCAGAGCAAGGAAGCTGTTGACACCATGCTGGGCCTGAAGCTGATGCACGTCGGCATCAACACCGAGAACGAGGAAGAAGCCATGAAGATGGCAAACCTCATCGGCAGCCTGCTGAACATGAAGGTCGCTCCCGGCAATTCCAGCATCTTTGTGGGCAACAAGGAGTTCGAGATCATGAAGAAGGTCGGCCGCGGCACCAATGGCCACATCGCCATCGGCTGCAACAACGTGGATCGTGCCATCTACCACCTGTCTCAGCGCGGTGCCAAGTTCGATCTGGACAGCAAGGTCGTGAAGAACGGCAAGACCATCGCCTGCTACTTTGCAGACGAGATCGGCGGCTTCGCATTCCACCTGGTTCAGGCCTGAGCTCCGGCTCCCCTATCCGTAAAAGCCCTGCTGCGCCGGGGATGCCCCGCAGCAGAAGGTCATAAACACCTGTAAATAAAAGGAGAATAACCAATGAAAGTCGTTACTTTTGGCGAACTGATGGTTCGTCTGCAGCCGTTCAACTACGAGCGTTTCGTTCAGGCTAACAGCCTGGAGTTCAGCTTCGGCGGCGGCGAGGCAAACGTTGCTGTTTCTCTGGCCAACTACGGTCTGGACGCAGCTTTCGTCACTAAGCTCCCCGCACACGCAATCGGTCAGGCCGCTGTCAACAGCCTGCGCCGTTACGGCGTTGACACCAGCATGATCACCCGCGGCGGCGATCGCGTTGGCATCTACTACAACGAGAAGGGTGCTTCTCAGCGTGGTTCCGTCTGCATCTACGACCGTGCCAACAGCGCCATCCAGCTGGCTCAGCCCTCCGACTTTGATTGGGATAAGATTTTCGAGGGCGTGGATTGGTTCCACTTCACCGGCATCACCCCGGCTCTGGGCGAGAATGTCGTCGAGATCTGCCGCGAGGCCTGCAAGGCTGCTAAGGCTCACGGCGTGAAGATCAGCTGCGACCTGAACTACCGCGGCAAGCTGTGGACCCGTGAGCAGGCCCGCGCTGCCATGACCGATCTGTGCCAGTATGTTGACGTGTGCATCTCCAACGAGGAGGACGCAAAGGACGTGTTCGGCATCGAGGCCGAGGCTACCGATATCTACGGCGGCAAGCTGAATGCCGAGGGCTACAAGAGCGTTGCAAAGCAGCTGGCTGACAAGTTCCACTTCGAGAAGGTCGCTATCACCCTGCGTGAGAGCCACAACGCTTCCGAGAACGGCTGGAGCGCAATGCTGTACGATGTTGCTTCCAATGAGTACTGCTTCTCCAAGAAGTACGAGCTGAAGATCATCGACCGCGTTGGCGGCGGCGACTCCTTCGGCGGCGGCCTGATCTACAGCCTGCTGACCGGCAAGACCACTCAGGAAGCTGTTGAGTTCGCTGTTGCTGCTTCTGCTCTGAAGCACTCCATCGAGGGCGACTACAACATGATGACCGTGTCCGAGGTCGAGAAGCTGGCTGGCGGCGACGGTTCCGGCCGTATCCAGCGCTAATTGCAGGAAGGAGTCCAGAATGGATATCCGCTACTCCTGCAACCAGAAGGATTTCAAGCGCTATACCACTGAGGAAATGCGGAACGAAATGCTCATCACCGGCCTGTACAAGGCCGATGAGGTCGTTGCTGTGTACAGCCATGTGGACCGCATGGTCACGCTGGGCTGCATGCCGGTGCACGAGACCGTGTCCATCGACAAGGGCATCGATGTGTGGGCAAACTTCGGCACCCACTACTTTCTGGAGCGCCGCGAGATCGGCATGTTCAACATCGGCAAGGATTCCACCGGCATCGTGGTGGCCGACGGCGTGAAGTACGAGCTGGGCTACAAGGACTGCCTGTACATCACCAAGGGCACCAAGGAAGTCACCTTTGCTTCCGCCGACCCGGAGCATCCCGCCAAGTTCTACATGGTATCCGCTCCCGCACATTGCTCTTACGAGACCCGCCTGATCAAGATGGCCGATGCAAACCATCGTCCTCTGGGCAGCGTCGAGACCTGCAATAAGCGCACCATCAATCAGTTCATCCACCCGGATGTGCTGAAGACCTGCCAGCTGAGCATGGGTATGACCGAACTGGAATCCGGTTCCAACTGGAACACGATGCCCAGCCACACCCATGAGCGGCGCATGGAAATTTATACCTACTTTGAACTGCCCGAGGGGCAGGTGGTGTTCCACATGTGCGGCGAGCCTACCCAGACCCGCCACATCGTGATGCACAACGAGGATGCTGTCATCAGCCCTTCTTGGAGCATTCACAGCGGCGTAGGCACCTCGAACTATACGTTTATCTGGGCAATGGGCGGCGAGAACATGGAGTTTGACGACATGGACAACATCGCTACCACTGACCTGCGCTAAAAAGCACCATACACAAGCCCCGTACCGGGTCCACCGGTACGGGGCTTTTTGCTAAAAATTTAACTTGAGAAGGAGAAAATCATGGATCTTTCCGCTTTCAACCTGCAGGGCAAGGTGGCTCTGATCACCGGCGGTGCCCACGGCATCGGTTTTTCCATCGCCGAAGGCATGGCCAAGTGCGGTGCCGCCATCTGCTTCAACTGCTCTTCCGAAGCAAGCCTTGAAAAGGGCCTTGCAGCATACAAGGCAGCCGGCATCGACGCACACGGCTATGTGGCCGACGTGTCCGATGAGGACGCTGTGAACGCCATGGTTGCAAAGATCAAGGCCGAGGTGGGGCCTGTGGACATTCTGGTAAACAATGCCGGTCTGATGAAGCGGGTGCCCATGATCGAGATGAGCCACGCCGACTTCATGCGGGTCATCGACGTGCATGTAGGCGGTGCCTTCAACTGCTCCAAGGCCGTTCTGCCGGACATGATGGAAAAGCGCGAGGGCAAGATCATCAATATCTGCTCCATGATGAGCGAGCTGGGCCGCGAGACCGTCTCCGCCTACGCTGCCGCCAAGGGTGCACTGAAGATGCTCACCAAGAACATCGCCTCCGAGTACGGCGAGTACAACATCCAGTGCAACGGCATGGGCCCCGGCTACATCGCCACTGCCCAGACCGCACCTCTGCGGGAAGTGCAGCCGGACGGCAGCCGCCACCCCTTCGACCAGTTCATCACCGCCAAGACCCCCGCAGGCCGCTGGGGTGAGCCGGACGACATGGTGGGCCCCTGCGTGTTCCTTGCAAGCCACGCTTCCGACTTTGTGAACGGCCAGATCCTGTACGCCGACGGCGGCATTCTGGCTTACATCGGTCGCCAGCCCAAGTAAAGCCATTTGGGCACTGCGTCTTCTTCAGCCTTTCGACCAGACAGCTCTGTGCAGACCAAGATCTGCATGGGGCTGTCTTTTTACGAAGCGGCAAGCGGCCTTTCCTACAAAACTTTGCTTCATGTCAACTCATGTTAAAATGTTCCAATTTCATGTCAAATTGGTAACAGTTCCTGTTTCATCGTTGAAAATGCACATATGCGTCTTGATTTTTTGTCGAAATTCCCGTATAATCGTCTTCATCATCCATCACACCCTGTTGGTTGATCTGAATACGAAGAAATTTCAAAGGAGTATATTTCACATGAAACTCAAGAACATTGCGATCGTTGCTGCTGCTGCAGCACTGGCTGTTGGCATGACCGCCTGCGGTTCTTCTGCATCCTCCACCGCCGCTTCCTCTTCTGTGGCTTCTTCTGCTGCCGCTTCTTCCGAGGCTGCAAGCTCTGAGGCTGCTTCCAGCGAAGCAGCTGAGCCCACCACCGCTGAGTACACCGTGTACAACACCACCGGTTCTACCGTCACCGAGCTGTACCTGTACGATGCAGGCAGCGACGAGAAGGGCGACAATCTGGCTGGTGAGAACGGTCTGGCTGACGGTGAGAACATCGTTATCACCCGCGATGTGGAGGCCGACAAGCAGTCCGACGTGACCTACATTCTGGAGTTCACCACCGAGGACGGCCAGACCCAGAGCTTTGAGACCCTGCACTACGAGGTCGCTCCCATCTCCCTGCTGAGTGTGGATGCCGCTGCAGGTGCTACCCCCATCGCTTTTACTGCACCGGAAAAGTAAGAACTGTCTCATCCTTGCAAAACGGGAAAGTCTGCGGGCTTTCCCGTTTTATTTTTTGCCAAAAGAGGGCTGAGGCTGTCATTTTCCCTTGCAATCACGCCAAAAATCCGCTATCATAGACGCAAATACGTTCCCTTGCGGCATAAAGGGAGTAAAGGAGTGGATTTTCTTATGGCAGAAAAAGAGATCAAGGGCATCAAAAAGTTTTTTGAAGAATTCAAGGCCTTCGCCATGCGTGGCAATGTGCTGGATATGGCAGTCGGCGTGGTCGTCGGCGGTGCCTTTACCGCCATCGTCAACTCACTGGTGAACGACATCATCAACCCCGCCATCGGCCTGTTCTTCAACGCAGATTTCTCGGAAGTGGGCATCCATATGGGCGATGTGATGATCGGCATTGGTTCCTTCATCAATGCCATCATCAACTTCCTGATCGTGGCCTTTGTGCTGTTCGTGGTCATCAAGACCATCAACGCCCTGCACAAGAAGCCCGCAGAGCCTGCTGCACCGGCAGCCCCCACCACCAAGGTGTGCCCCTACTGCCAGAGCGAGATCTCTATCAAGGCGGTGCGCTGCCCCCACTGCACCAGCAAGCTGGAGGGCTTCCCGGAGATCAACAATTAAATTTTGAATGGCCTCCGCTTTGCTCTGGCCATATTCAGCGGAATCATTTCCTAAATTACAAATCGGGAAAGTCTGCGGACTTTCCCGATTTGTTTTTTCACCCGCGGAGCCGCAAAGGCAAACAGCATAATCAACGCAAAACCTCCCTGCCCGGCCGCAGTCGCTGCGGTTCCAGAGCAGGGAGGTTTTATTTTATCCGGGAAAAATATGGAAAATCAGTCCGGTGAAGCTTTACTTGACCTTGGTCAGGTCGGCCAGCTTGTGGAAGATCTCGGTGTTGTCAAACACGCCGCCGAACTTCTCCGCACCCACGCCGTTGGCGTAGATGTTCACCATGGCACCGGTGTGGGCGTAGGTGGTATGATCCATGCCGGACTTGTGGTTGATGGTATGGCAGATGGCCATGCTGAACGGGATATAGGTACCGTACAGCTCATAGTCCTGCTGAGACATGTCCTTCTGGCTGGCAGAACCAACCTTCAAGGTGCGCTCGTAGGCGGTGCGCAGGTTTTGCACCTCGTAGTCGGTCAGCAGCAGCTTGCCGGCGTTGGCGGCATCCGGGTCGGTGGGCAGGGTCAGGCCGAAGTTTGCCTTCACATCCTGCATGGCAGCCTCAAAGGGGGTCTTGTTGGCGATGTAGTTCTGCACATAGGTGGAATCAAACTTTGCGTAGGACATCTTCTGGTGGGTCAGGTTCGTCAGGAAGGTGTCGTAGTTGGTGGTCTTGTAGCCGATGGCCATGCCGCCGGTCTCGTGGTCGGCGGTGACGAGGATCAGGGTATCATTGGGGTGCTTGTTCTGGAACTCCACAGCTGCCTGCACGGCGTTGCTCATCTCCAGCACATCGTGGATGGAAGCAGCGGCATCGTTTGCATGGCAGGCCCAGTCGATCTTTCCGGACTCGGTCATCAGGAAGAAACCCTTGGGGTTATCCAGCAGCTCGATGCCCTTTTTCACGTAGTCGGTCAGCTGCCACTCGCCTGCGGCGGCATCCATGGCGTAGTTCATGGCCTTGCCGTCGGCCAGATTTTCGGCAATGATCAGGGTCTTGCCTGCGCCTGCGGTCAGTGCAGCAGCACCCGCCTGCGTGGTGACGACATTGTATCCGGCCTGAGCAGCCACCTCGTGGTTGTTGGGGCCGGTGCCGTCGCCGTTCACCTTCTGGAACTCGCCGCCGGCAAAGTATTCAAAGCCGGAGTTTGCCAGCTCCACGCCGATCTGGTAGTAGTTCTTGCGGGTCTTCTGATGGGCGTAGAAGGCGGCGGGAGTGGCGTGGTCGATATTGACCGAGGAGATGATGCCAACCTTGTAGCCCTTCTGGGCGTGCAGCTTTTCGGCAATGGTCTCATAGGGCACATCGCGGGTCCACGGGCACATATTGATGACACCGCTCTCGGTCTTGTGGCCAGTGGCGATGGAGGTTGCGGTGGAAGCGGAGTCCGGGCAGAAAGAAGTGCTGTCGTAGGTAGTCACACTGCCCACGGTGGGGAAGCTGGTGAAGCTCAGGTCGGCCTCGGTCACAGCGCCGTTGTTGTCCACGGTGCCCTTGTAGAAGCGGGCAGACTGGATCTGGGCAGTGCCCATGCCGTCGCCGATGAACAGGAAGATGTACTTGGGTTTCTGGAACAGGCCCAGCAGGCAGTTTTCCTCGTCGGCTGCGGCATCCGCATCCGGCTGTGCTGCGTTTGCGGCAACGGGTGCAGCAGCCATCATGCCGGCGGCAGAAGCAGCTGCGCCAAACTTGAGAAAGCTGCGGCGGGAGATCTTATTTTCTTTCATGACGTGATCCTCTCTTTTCATTCAATCAAACATTGCGGGCCTGCCTCAGGCCCCGTTTTTCTTCTTGTGGGAACGCTTTTATTGTAGCGCACCGCCTTGCGGGGAAAAACCATGCCGCCGCAAAGCTTTGGTAAAACCGGTGCGGCTGCATCCGCGCCAACGTAAAAAGCCGGAAAGGGATGTAAAATCCTGCTCAAGTGCCACTACTTTTTCCACAAACGTCTCTGCAAGGGTTGAAAGATGATGGCATTTCATTGTACAATAAGAGAGTAAGTGCTTTTTTACCTTTATATAAATTGAGAGGATTTTATATGGCAGAGATCAAAGTTCTGGCACTGGATCTGGATGGCACCCTGACCAACAGCCAGAAGGAAGTTACACCCCGCACCCGCGCCGCACTGGATGCCGCAATTGCAAAGGGTGTCACCATCGTGCTGGCATCCGGCCGTCCCACCGCGGGCGTGCTGCCGCTGGCAAAGGAACTGGGGCTGGATAAAAAGGGCGGCTGCATCCTTTCTTACAACGGCAGCAAGATCATCGACTGCCGCACCGGCGAGACTTTGTACCAGAAACAGCTGGATGCCCAGTACGTACCCGAGCTGTGCGCCTTTGCCGCCGCACAGAACGTGACCATTATCACCTATAATAAAGAGGGCGTTGTCACCGAGCACCCGGACGACAAATGGGCACTGCGCGAGTGCTTTACCTGCAAGCTGCCCATGACCGGCGTGGACGATCTGGCAAAGTATGTGGATTACCCCATCTGCAAAATGCTCATCACACTGGACCCCGCCCGCAGGGACGAGGTGTGGGCCGCCGGCAAAAAACAGTTTGACGGCCGCATCGACCTGTACCCCTCCAGCCCGTTCTTTATTGAAGCCGTACCGCTGGGCGTTGCCAAGGACGGCAGCCTTGCCGCCCTTTTGGAGCACATGGGCCTTGGCCGCGAAAACCTGATGGCCTGCGGCGACGGCCTGAATGACCGATCCATGATCGCCTACGCCGGTGTGGGCGTGGCCATGCAGAACGCTGAAGAGCCGGTAAAGGCCGTGGCCGACTATGTGACTGCCGCCGACAACGACCACGACGGTGTGGCCGAGGCTGTGGAGAAGTTTATTTTATAACCCTCTCCGTCTTTGCTTCGCAAATCCACCTCTCCCGAAGGGCGAGGTTTTATCCATCTAATCGTAACGTATGATAAAAGCTCCCCCTGAGAGGAAAGACTTCCCCCGGCCGGGGGAAGATGTCGCGCAGCGACAAAAGGGGGAATCTGGCACGGCGCAAGCCGTGACTGAGAGGGTTTGATTCAAAAGAGAGGACAAACAAAATGCCGCGCAATCTGGTTTTATTTGATCTGGAATGGAATATCGGCTACCAGCCGTATACCTTTAATTACCATGGCGTGCAGCAGACCTTCCGGGGCGAGATCGTGGAGATCGGTGCCGTGAAGATCGACGAGGATGCCAACGTGCTGGACACCTTTTCCATCCATCTGCGGCCCCGCATCTTCCGTAAGCTGCAGCATCACATTGCTAAAGTCACCGGCCTGACGCAGGCCGATCTGGACAAGGGTGAGCCCATCGTGCAGGGCCTGCGCCGCTTTATGCAGTGGTGCGGCCCGGATGCCGAATTTGCCGAGTGGGGCATGGATGACGTACCGGTGCTCAAGCAGAACCTGTACCTGTGCAACATCGACGAATCAAAGCCCACCATCTGGTACGACCTGCAGCAGGTGTTCCTGCGGGAGCATCCCCGCAAAGAGGGCGAGGGCATGACGCTTGAAAGCGTCGTCACCCGCTTAGGGCTGCCCATGGAGCGGCAGTTCCACGATGCCCTTTCCGACACGCTGTACACCGCCGATGTCTGCCGGATGCTCGACCTGCGGGCCGGTCTTGCGGCCTACCCCACTGAGGAGGAATCCCTGCGGGCCAGCCTGTGCCCCACCCCCGGCGACTACCGGGATTTTGAGGTCTTCCGCGGCTATGTGGAGCAGTACACCTGGCGCACCGACCCCAAAATTTACATCATGAGCTGCCCGGAGTGCGGCGCACCACTGACTCCGGACGATGTGTGGCTGAAAAAGGGCAGCAACAGCTGGTACACCCTGAGCCAGTGCCCCCACTGCGCCGGCAGCAGCAATGCCGCAGGCAAGGGTGTGTTCCAGCGCTACAAGCTGGCCCGCCGCGACGGCCTGCACTGGAGCTACGCCCGCTGCCTGCAGATCCCGGACGATGCTTCTCTTGCCCGGTGGGAAAAGCAGCGCACCGCCCAGCTGGAGCGTATGAAGGCCCGCGCAGAAAAGCAGGCTGCGGAGTAAAACAGCACCGGCAGCTTCGTAGTATCCCAAGGAAGCTGTGCACAGGGCAAAAAAAATGTCGCTTTGTGTTCATGCTTGTGTCATACAATATGGATATACTACGGATAGAGGAACCTGCGGATGGGAAAGCGCAGGCGGAAGGGATGGATGTGCACAATGAACTTTTGTCTGCGCCAGCTGGGAACGCTGGAGTTCTGGGAAACTCTGCTGGACAGTTTTGGCAACCTTGGCCCCATTGCCCCCATCATGCTGGCCATGGTGGAGTCGTTTTTTCCGCCGCTTCCGCTCATTGCCATTGTGGCGCTGAATGTAGCGGCTCACGGCGGCATTCTGGGTTTTCTGTACAGCTGGGCCGGTGTGGCGCTGGGTGGCAGCATCATGTTCCTGTTCTGGCGGCGGGTGGTCAAGTGCTTCTTCTGGAAGTTTGCCTCCCGCTCGCCCAAGCTGGAAAAGGCTCAGCAGTGGGTGAACCGCTTTGACACTTCGTCGCTGTTCATGCTCGCGCTGCTGCCCTTCGCGCCAAGCTCCTTTATGCATCTGGCCTTTGGCATCTCGGACTTTGACGAAAAGCGCTATCTCATTACCATGCTGCTGGGCAAAGGCGTGATGATTGCCATGATGGCAGTGTTTGGGCAGTCGCTGGTCAGTTCCATGAAGAACCCGTTGTATCTGGTGCTGGCCGTTCTGCTGTGGGGCGGGATGTACTGGGTGAGCAAACAGTTCTGCAAAAAACACAATCTGGAATAATAATTTAGAATGCCCTCCGCTTCGCTCTGGGCATATTTAGCGGAAAAATATTTTTATAATAGGGCAACAGCAGACAGCCTGCAGGCTGTCTGCTGTTGCATTTTCACAGGAATGGCCCAAAAGGTAAACTCCACCTGTTGCGCTTATTTCCTTCGGAAATGACCGCGCAACCGGAAAATATGCCGCTTGCAACTACGGCCCCTTCCGTGAAAAAGCAAACCAGCCAAGCCCGCAGGCTTGGCTGGTTTGCAATATAAAAAATAATATTTCATTATTTTATGCCCAGAGCAAAGCGGAGGGCATTTAAAATCGTTTCCTTCCCCTTGACATTCACTTTGACTGCTGTATAATATGTATGCTATCAAACAGTTTTATTTGAAACTGTTCAATGCCAAAACAACCATGAAGGACAAAACCATGATGTGTGACGAAACCAAAAACGAGTGCTGCAATCACGCCGATCCCCCTTGGGAAGGCCCACAGGTCATCCCGGCGCAGATCCGCCGGGTGGACAACCTGATCTTCCGCAAGATCAACCAGTTTGCCCGCGAAAATGACGTGGAGCAGGCCACCCCCATGCATGGGTGGATCATTGGGTATCTCTACCGCCACCGGGACACCCCCGTGTTCCAGCGGGACATTGAGCGGGAGTTCTCTATCACCCGCTCCACCGTGACCAACATCCTGCAGTTGATGGAGCGCAAGGGGTATATTGAGCGGCGCAGCGTGCCGCAGGACGCCCGGCTCAAGCAGCTGGTGCTCACCGAAGAGGGCATCTGCTTCCACGAAAAGACGATGCTCTGCTTCCACCAGACCGACGACTATGTGGCTGGGCTGCTGACAGCGGAGGAAAATACCGAGCTGCTGCGGCTGCTGAACAAGCTGCGGGATGCACTGCAGTGATGCAAAAGGGCGGTGTGCCGGTAGCTTTCTCCTCAGACACGAAATACGGGTTGCGGCACCCAGCAGCTGCTTCGCATCCGCTTGCATCTCGCTGGCCGCAGCCCCAACAACAGCTTCCTGTTTCCGCCACTGGCGGCGGTCGCTGTTGTTGCAAGCCATTCCATCGCCCGCCCTATTGCCCTTCGGGCAACAGGGTCCCACCCCAGCGGACGGTCTTCGGAGAAACTCCCGGCCCACCGCCCCGGAAAGATGCATATATCCCGTGCAATCTACCGAAAAAGTGTTCGTTAAATTAGTAATTATGAACATTTTTTGAAACGTCTTGACAATTAAAATGTTTTGTATAAAATTGTTCTGTACCAAACAAATAAAAAGTAACAGGAGGTAACTCAGATGATCAAAAAGTTAGTGTCACATCTGGGCGAGTATAAACGCGCCGCAGTCCTGACACCGCTCTTTGCCGCTCTGG
>OBIX01000017.1_pt1 | contig 47243 bp, 68 predicted proteins | sample 1496251 | NCBI WGS metagenome assembly OBIX01 (sample SAMN05065742, study PRJEB22554) | human gut metagenome | biome: ENVO:2100002; feature: ENVO:00000062; material: ENVO:00002003 | host: Homo sapiens | place: USA | reverse complement strand
CCGACTTCCTGCTCGAATACTACGAAGCGGCCGAGGAGGCGAAAAAGCAGCGGGCCAAGATCTCGAAGCCGAGGATCCCACACATCCGGCCGCATAGGAGGAGGTGACGCCAGTGGCCAAAAATAAAATGCTGCAAGCCGTCGTAAGTCTCGCCGGCACCATTGACCCGTCACTCGGCAAGGCGCTGGACGATGTCACCGGCAAGCTGGAAAACGTCAACTGGAAAGCTGTGGCCGTCGGCGGCGCTGTGGGCGGCATCGCAGTCGCAACGGGCAAGGCGGTCGTGGAGGCCGGGAAGTATCTGGCCGACCTCGGCAACGAGTACAACACGGCCATCAATCAGCTCTCGGCAGCAACCGGGGCGACCGGCGACGAGCTGGACGCGCTCGGTGAAAGCGTCAAGAACATCTACGCCCAAGGGCTCGGCGATGACTTCGCCGACGTGGCCGACGGTCTGGCTGCAACGCAGCAGGCCAGCGACCTGACCGGCGAAGCTCTGGAGCGGGCAACCGCCGCCGGCTTCAACCTGCGGGACGTGTTCGACTACGATGTCAGCGAGAGCGCCCGGGCAGCGTCGGCTCTGATGAAAAACTTCGGCATCGACGCCGAGGAAGCCTACGGCCTGATCGCCGTGGGCGCGCAGAACGGCGCAGACAAAAACGGCGACCTGCTGGACACCCTGAACGAGTACAGCCCGCAGTTTGCGGCCCTCGGCCTCAGCGCCGACCAGTTCATCGGCACCCTCGTGGAGGGCGCTGACGCCGGCCTGTTCTCCATCGACAAGGTCGGCGACGCCGTCAAGGAGTTCAACATCAGAGCGAAGGACGGCAGCGACACGAGCCGGGAAGCCTTCGAGAGCCTCGGCCTTAACGCCGACAAAATGTTCGCAGCCTTCGCCGCAGGTGGAGACACCGCAGAGGCCGCGTTCTTCGACACCGTCGAGGCCCTCAACAGCATGGACGACCCCCTCGCCCGCAACGCGGCCGGCGTGGCCCTGTTCGGCACACAGTTCGAGGATCTGGAGGCCGGCGTGCTGCCGGTACTGGCGAGCATCGAGACCGCAGCCTACGACGGCGCGGCCGCTCTCCAGCAGATCAACGACGTGAAGTACAACGACCTCGGCAGCGCCTTCGAGGCGATCAAGAGGTCGGCCGAGGTCTCGCTGCTGCCGATGGCGTCCATGATCGCCAACACCCTGACGGCTCTGGCGCCGATCCTGCGGGAGACCTTCGAGGCCATCGCCCCCGTCATCACGGAAACGCTCAACGCTTGTATGCCGTTTGTGCAGCAGTTCCTCATGGGAATGGGGCAGGCCCTCCAGACCGTGCTCCCCATGGTCTCGCAACTGGCCGCCGGGCTGCTTCCGCTGCTCTCGCAGCTGATCTCGGCCTTCCTGCCGCCGCTCCTCGAGCTGGCGCAGCAGTTACTCCCGCCGCTGATGCAGATCGTGCAGGCCATCCTCCCGCCCATCGTGAGCATCCTGACCTCGATCCTGCCAATGCTGACGCAGATCATCTCGACGATCCTGCCCGTCCTGACCAGCCTGATCTCGGCCCTGCTGCCTGTCATCACCCCGCTGCTCGAGGTCGCGCTTCAGATCGTCAACAGCGTCATCATGCCCCTCGTGCCCCCTCTCATGCAGATCGTCGAGGCGCTGCTGCCGCCCCTGATGTCGCTGCTCAATGCCATCATGCCGATCCTGAGCCCCCTGCTGGGGCTGCTTCAGCCCATCGCGTCGGTGCTCGGCACCATCGCCAGCGTCATCGGCAAGATCGTGAGCTTCGGCGCGGGCGTCATCAACAGCATCGCCGGCCTGTTCGGCGGCGGCGGGGGCGGCGGGGCTTCCGGCTTCGCAACCGGCGGCTTCACGAGCGGCCCGTCCATCGCGGGCGAGGATCCGCGCTACCCGACCGAGGCCGTCATCAGCTTCAACCCTGCATATAGGGCGCAAAACCTGTCCTACTGGGCCCGCGCCGGCGAAATGCTCGGCGCTATGGACGAGGGCAGCTATGAGCCCATCAGCTCCGGCTCGGGCACGTCCGTGGTCTACGACCTGAGCGGCCTGTCCTTCAGCCCCACGATCAAGGTCGACGGCAACACCGACGAGGACGCCCTGATCCGAAAGCTGCGGGATCTGGAGCCGGAGTTCATCGACTTCATCCTCGAAGCACTCGCAAGAAGGGAGGGCGGCGCCTATGTCACAGCGGATAGTCGGCTATATTGATTACACCGCGCAGGGCGGCGACACCTTCGACAGCATCGCGCTGGCAGCCTATAACGAGGAACGGATGGCGAGCACCATCATCGACGCCAACCGCGACCTCTGCGACGTGCTGATCTTCGAGGGCGGCGAGGCCGTGCGGATCCCCATCGTCGAGACTGTGGAAACGCCCGACACCCTGCCGCCGTGGAGGAGGTGAGCCTGCCCCGTGAAAATCATCTACGAGGGGACGGACATCTACCCCGAGATCAGCGTCCACCGCTGCTACCACGATATGTACGCAGACAAGCAGAGCGACGAGCTGCTGCTCAAGCTCAACGACACCCGGGAGCTGTGGGACAGGTGGAGCCCCAAGAAGGGCGACACCATCGCCGTCGAGGACGGCGCCGCCAAGACGGGCAAGATGTTCGTCGAGAGCGTCGTCCCTGAGTCCGGCCTCATAACCCTGCGGGCCTACTCGGCCCCGCAATCCACCAAGGACAAGAGGAGCAAGTCGTGGGAAAAGGTCAAGTTCCTGCAACTGATCCAAGAGATCGCCGGCCGGCACGGCCTCACGGTCGAGACCTACGGCATCACCGACCAGACCTACGACTACGTCGAGCAGAACAACCTCCCCGACTTCGCTTTTCTTCAGGCACGCTGCACCCTCGAGGGCGCGGCTTTTTTAGTCTATGACGGCAAGCTGGTCGTCTACGACGAGGCATACATGGAGGGCCAGCAGCCCGTCGATACCATCACCATCACGCCGGCCAACGACTTCGAGTACCGGGACGAGGGCGCCTACGCCTACGGCTCGGCCGAGGCCGTCAACGGCGGCCTGACCGGCACCTTCTCGGCGCCGGCCGGGGGCGACAAGGTGCTGCGCAAGATCCTCCCCTTCCGCATGACCGACCAAGCAGAGGCCGACCGCTTCGCCAAGGGCCTGCTCCGGGACGCCAACAAAGAGGCAACCGTCGCAACGCTCTGGACGGGGACGCTGCTGCGCGAGTACGCAGCGGGCTCCGTGGTGACGCTCTCCACCGAGGGCGTCGCCTCGTGGGACGGCACGGCCTTCGTGAGCCGGATCCGGCACGACTACGTCAAGACCCGGAGCAAGCTCTATCTGCGCAAGCCTCTGGAGGGATATTGACCATGCCAAACAGCAACACCCAAATGATCCAAAAGGGCAAGATCTCGAGCATCGAGGGCGAGCCCGACAGAAACGGCGACAAGACCACGGCCCGGGTGCTCCCGAGCACCGCCGACAGCCTCGTCACGAGGCCGCTGACGATCCCGTGGTATCTGCGCGGGGACATGGGAAACCTGAGCCCCGGCGTCGAAGTCGCCTACGCTATGTTCGAGGACGGCACCGGCCTGATCCTCTCCCGCATGGACGGGGAGTGGCCCGGCATCGTCCCCGGCGACATCACCATCAAGAAGGGCGCGCTCACCGTGCAGGACAAGGGCGTCAGCGTACCGTCGGCCGATGTCACGGCCGGCGGCATCAGTCTGACCAGTCACACCCACACCGCACCACACGGAGAGACAACCGGCCCGCACTAAGGAAGGAGGCCGAGCATCATGTCCGTCATGGCATCGTGGAACGGCAAGACATGGGGCGTCTCCCCCGAGCGGATCGCCGCCCTGAATGGCGTCTCGGCCAGCGTGGAGCTGGACACCGAGAACAGCGACGACAAGGCGGGATCCCCGGCCACCAAGACCAAGGCGCTCAAGCTCCAGAGCATGAGCTTCGACTTCGATCTCGGCGTCGCCGTGGGCTGCGATGTCCGCGGCGAGTACGAGTCGTGGACGGCGCTGGTGGGCCAGTACGCCCCCTTCTACCTCGGCGGAACGCGCTTCGGCCCGGCCAACCTTCAGCTCACTGGCGTGAGCCTCGGCGACACGACGGTCGACAACTTCGGCCGGATCCTCAAGGGAAAGATCACCATCAACCTGACCGAGTTCGCAGAGGAGGCCAGCAGCAAGAAGGCGACCGCCGGCAGCTCCAACGGGGGCAGCTCGTCCCCGGCCGGAGTCTCCACCGGCGTCGGCCCGCGCCTGAGCGCCATCACCGTCGGCGCATCCAGCAGCGACAAAGCTGCAAAGAAACCCAACAACACCCAACTGACCTAAAGCGAGGTGATCCCATGAAAGCAAGCGGCAACGCAGCGCCCGAGACCTGCGTGCAAAACCTCCTAAAGACCATCCGCGGCGAGGTGCCATACGAGCGCATCAAGGGGATCGACCGCACCCTGATCGACAAACCGAGCGGGACGGCTGCCAACGATCTGGCCGCCGACGTGGAGTTCGTCGTGGAAACCTACGAGCCCCGCGTGCGCCTGAGCTCGTCCGATCTGGTCGCTCTGGTCGCGCAGACCGGCGACTTCGAGCTGCGGGCCAGCATTGACAACAACACACTCTGAAGGAGGTGAACAGCATGAGCGACGAGACCAACACCTACGGCGACGACATCCACCTCACCACCACCGACGCGACGACCATCTACAACACCCTGATCGCTGCGCTCGAAAAGGGCGCCGGCGAGCCTCTGTACCCCGGCGACGAGCGCCGGATCTTCGGCGAGGGGCTCGTGGCCGTGTTCGTCGCCCTCTACAACAGCCTCGACGACACCGGGCGGCAGACCCTTCTCCGCTATGCGCGGGGCGAGGTGCTGGACGCCATCGGAGAGCGGCTGGATGTCCACCGGCTGGAAGGATCCCCGGCAAAGACGACCATGCGCTTCTCTGTGAGTACGCCGCAGCCTAACAACATCATCATCCCGAAGTGGACGAAGGTGACGCCGGACAGCGACCACTACTTTGCCACCGACGAGATCGCCGTCCTTCAGGCCGGCGCCTACTCCGTGGAGATCCCGACCTCGGCCGTCAGCAACGGCACCGAGTACAACGGGTACGCCCCGGGCACCATCACCACCCTCGTCGACCTGATCCCCTACATCGAGAGCGTCACCAACATCACGGCGACGGCCGGCGGCGACGACGGCGAGCCCTACACCGAGGAAGGCGACAACCGGCTGCGCGAGCGCATCCGACTGGCGCCGGCGTCCCGGTCTACGGCCGGGCCGGAACAGGCTTACATCTACTGGGCCATGACGGCCGACAGCTCCATCATCGACGCCCGGGCCGTCAGCGAGACGGAAACCATCAGCCGCACCCTCACGGTCTACGACGGCCACGCCTTCATCGGCGGCGGCCGGCTGCTGCCGGACACCCTGATCGTCAAGGAGCACGGGGAGAGCACGGCCGGCGTGGAGGACACCGACTACACTGTGGACTACACCGACGACCTGCTGACCATCGAGCTCAAGGGCGCCCTTGCGGACGCCACGAGCCTCGACATCACCATCACCCACACCCTCGAGGGCTGCGTCAAGATCGTCCCCCTGCTGGAGGGCGGCGCCGTCCCCGACGAGAGCATCCTCGAGAAGGTGCTGGAGGCGTGCAACGCCTCGGACATCCGGCCGCTCACCGACGTGGTCACGGCCGTGGCGCCCGAGGTCATCACCTACGACATCGAGATCGTCTACTACACCACCCCCGAGACGGAGGCCGAGGTCATCGCCAATGTGGAAGGCACCGGCGGCGCCATCGACCGCTACAACGAGTGGCAGGTGGGCGCGCTGGGCCGGGACATCAACCCCGACCAGCTCCGCAAGCGGATCCTCTGCCCGTCGTGGGGCGAAAACCTGACCGGCGCCTTCCGCGTGGACGTGACCAAGCCGGTCTACACACCCGTCAGCGACACGCAGGTCGCCAAGTTCAGCGGGCACCTGACTGTCAGCCATAAGGCAGAGAGCGAGGTGGTCTAAATGCGACTCAGCGAAGTCGAGATGATCAAGCTCCTGCCCTCGTGGATGGCACAGGACGGCGCCGACCGCGGGCTGGCCGCCGGCTGCGACACCCTATCCCGGGACGCCTTCGCCCGTCTGAAGCTGCTGAGCAGGTGGGACAAGATCGACCAGCTCAGCGAAGCCGAGCTGGACGAGATGGCGTGGGAGCTGAACATCCAGTGGTATGACAGCACCGCGCCCATCGAGACCAAGCGGGCCGTCATCCGAAACAGCGACCGCGTCTATGCCAAGCTCGGCACCCCCTACGCCGTGGCGCAGATCATCGCCGACTACTTCGGCACCGGCGAGGTCAGGGAGTGGTATCAGTACGGCGGCAAGCCCTATCACTTCAAAGTGCTGAGCGACAACCCGGGGCTCGTCAACGAAAACCTCGACCTGTTCCTCTCGCTGCTGCGCACCGTGAAGCGGCGCAGCGCATGGCTCGACGCGATCCTGATCTGCCTGACCGGCGAGATGTTCCTTTATGCCGGGATGGCCGTGCGAGAGCACGGCGAGGAGCGGCACGTCATGGGGACGGACGAGATCCACCTCTACCACGGGGCCGTCGTCCACGACAACAACCGGGAGACCGTCACCATCGGCACCAGCGTCCTCGCTTCAGACTAAGGAAAGGAGAAAAACATGGCCGCATTTATCAACAACGACATCACCGCCGCGGGCCTTCTCGTTCTGGCGAAGGGCGTGGCGGGCAAGCAGATCAACTACACCAAGATCGTCCTCGGCGACGGCTACCTCGAGGAGGGCCAGACGCCCCGCTCCCTCACCGGCGTGGTCAGCCCGAAGGCGACCATCGACATCACCAAATGCGTCGTGAACGGCGACGGCACCGTCACCGTGGGCGGCGTGTTCACCAACGACCAGACCAACGACGGCTTTTACTACCGCGAGCTCGGCCTCTATGCGGACGATCCCGACGAGGACGTAGGCGAGGTGCTGTACTGCTACGGCAACTGCGGCGACCTCGCCGAGTGGATCCCGCCGACCGGCGGCGCCACCATCGTCGAGAAAACCATCGACATCGTCACCGCCATCGGCACGGCCACCAACGTGACCGCCTACATCCCCGCGGACGCCTACGCCACCAAGGAGGACTACGAAAACTACAAGGCCATCGCCCTCGCGGCGCAGGCCACGGCCAATCAGGCCATCCTCCTCGCGCAGCAGGCGGTCGAGATCGCGCAGCAGGCCGCGGCCGCCGTGATCGACCTGAGCAACGTCGTCCAGCAGAACACCAGCAAGATCACGACCCTGTGGGACGCCGTGTTCGGCGACATCACGACCAACCCCTTCCAGATCACCTTCGCCAATCTGGACGGCATCACCCTCACCTCTGGCGTCTGGAACGCTACGCTTCAGCGCCTCGAGTGCTAAGCCGTGGACGGGTACGGCTACACGCCGATCCCGCCCGCAGAGGCGTCCTGCATCATCGCGCACCTGTTTGTCGAGCTGGCGCCGCCCTGCTCATGCTGCAAGCGTGAGGACGGCGTGATCGTCATTCAGGGCACCGCCTACGACGGCACCGGCGCGAGGATCACCATCAAAGGGGAGGAGGTGAGGTACTACGGCAAGCAACGGACACTCGCGGCCATACGAGCGGGCCAATGTAGGCCGCCCGCCCTTCGGCCGTGAAAAGCTCCCGGAGATGCAGGTCATCAGCGACGCCAAGGAGCTCGAGAAGCACACCTACATCAAGACGCGCAACCCGAACATCTTCCCCAAGAAGGAACGGCTCGGGCTGGCGCAACGGATGATGAACGAGGCCAGCGACCTCGTCGCCGACCTGATGGAAGCCAACGACCTGCTCCTGACCGACCCGCAGGAGCGGGAGCTGCGATACCGGGCGCAACGCTCGGCCCTGCGCAACTGCCGGAAACTGATCCACCACATCGAGCTCGCCCATGAGATCCTCAGCGGGCTCGGCGACGACGCCTTTGCACACTGGTCGCGGATGGCGGCCGGCGTCAAAAATCAGACCGCCAAATGGTACAAATCCGATAAAGAAAGGGCCGCCAAGATGGACGCGCAGGCGCGTCACCAATAGGCAGCCCGTGGGGTACGCCTTGTTTTTTCGTGCCGGGTCGGCCAACAACGCCCGCAACGTCAGGAACGATGGCACGCTGAACAGGAACAACGCCTACAACGGCAACAACGGCCTGCGCCCCGCTTCGATGGATAGCCCGACTTATTAACCGGCCAGAAACCGCCGGCGAACACTGTGCACCATCATCCAAGGAAGGCGTATCCCTCCCGCACCCGGCGCCGTATGACCGGCCCGGCCATGGGTAAACACAGGACTGCCGATGCTCCCGGCGGCGCACGCAAAGCGTGGCCGGAGCTGCCGACGGCAGGGATTTTTTCACATGGAGAACATCGTCAACAGCTTCAACTCGCTATACAAAGCATACCGCAAGACCCGCTGCGGGAAGCGGGACAACCCCACGGCCATGCGCTACCGCATGGAGGCCATCGAGCGCACGGCCGACCTCTCTGACCGCCTCCAGCGGCGCGAGTACACCTTCGGGCCCTACTACCCCTTCAAGGTGTACGAGCCCAAGGAGCGGCTCGTCCTTGCCATAGACTTCGAGGGCAAAGTCGTCCAGCACTCGCTCTGCGACAACGTCCTCGAGCCCGTATTCTCCCGGCGCTTTATCCGGGACAACTATGCGGGGCAGATCGGCAAAGGCACCCACGACGGCCTCGACCGTCTGGCCGACGCCATGCGCCACTACTTTTTCAGCCGGAAAGCGGCAGACGAGGAGGCCCGGCGGGCCGCCGGCCTGCCATACCGGCCGATGGAGGAGTGGGACTACGCCGAGGGCTGGGTGCTGAAAGGCGACTTTTCCAAGTTCTTTTACACCCTGCTGCACGCCGTCTGCTTCGAGAAGGCCCGCAAGGCTCTGGCCTTCCTGTCTGACGAGGAGCTGATCGACTTCGTCGAGTGGCTGCTCTGGATCGTCATCGACAGCACGCCAGACCCCGGGATCCCAATCGGCAACCAGTCGAGCCAACTGCTCGCCCTGCTCTATCTGGACGACTTCGACCACTGGCTGCGGGATGACCTCGGCCTCGTCTATGGCCGTTACATGGACGACTTCTACATCATCAGCAGCGACAAGCTGCTGCTCCGGGAGATCCTCAAGCGGATCGAGGAGTACATCAAGCCGCTGGGCCTGCGCCTGAACGGCAAGACGCAGATCTTCCCGCTCAAGAATGGCATCGACTTCCTCGGCTTCCATACCTACCTCACGAGCACCGGCAAGGTGGTCAGAAAGGTGAGGGCCAAGAGCATCGACAACATGAAGCGGAAGATCCGCAAGTTCCGCGGCCTCGTGGACAGGGGCAAGATGACGCTCGAGAGCGTGAGCCAATCCTACGCAAGCTGGACGGGCCACATCTCGCACGGCAACACCTACCACCTGCGGCAGAACATGGACGCCTATTTCTTCGCATACTTCCCGGAGCTAAAACCTACCGAAAGGAGACAAGACTCATGCCTCAAACCCTCGGAAACCTTGCCAACAAGGCAAAAATCAAGTTCGGCAGCCTCTACGGCGCGCCGATCATCTGGATCAAGGCAGACAAAAACCACGCCGGCTACCCTGCTAACAGCACCACCCTCGTGACCAACCAGATCATCAAGCTGCTGTGCTTCGACGCAAAGGAGAGTGCCAACGGCAACAGCGACCGCCGAAACTACGGCAACAACCGCTACATCTACTCCAACCTGCGCCAGTGGCTCAACAGCGACGCCGCCGCAGGCCAGTGGTACACCGCGCAGCACAGCGCAGACGCACCTCCGAGCTCGGGCAACGTATGGGACGGCTACAACCCCTACAACACCATCGCCGGCTTCCTCAACGGCTTCACGGCCAACGAGCGGGCCGCCCTGCTCGCCACCACCATCACCGTCGGCAAGAGCTCCACGGACGGCGGCGGGACGGAGACCTGCGTGGACAAGGTTTTCCCCCTGTCCTGCACCGAGGTCAACCTCTCGGGCGACCATGTGTGCGGCAGCAAGCTGGCGATCTTCAGCGACAACTCCAGCCGCATCGCTACCGTCTCGGCCTCGGCCGCTGCCAACTCCAACTACGATGTCGACGCCAATCAGGCGTGGTACTACTGGCTGCGGGACGCCTATGCCGGGTCGGCCGACAGCGCCCGCCGCGTCAGGAGCGATGGCTCGCTGAACTGGGACAGCGCCTACTTCGGCTACAGCGGCCTGCGCCCCGCTTGTAATCTGTCCTCTGATCTCCTGGTCTCCGACACCACCGACTCGGACGGCTGCTACACAATCGTCTACAACCAGCCGCCCACGGCCCCCGGCACCATCACTGTCCCGAGCGAGGTCATCGGCGGCGAAAACCTGAGCATCTCGTGGGGACAGTCGACCGATCCCGACGGCAACCTCGCCGGCTACAAGCTGGAGCGCAAGGTGAACGACGGCACATGGGCGCAGATTTACAGCGGCAGCTCCCGGAGCTACACGGACTCCATCACCTACGGATGGACGAGCGTGCAGTACCGCGTCAAGGCATACGACACCGCGGGGGCCGAGAGCGCCTACACCACCAGCGCCGTGCGCACCGTCACCAACAACCGGCCGCCCGTCATCAGCGGCAGCGACACCGACCTCGGCAGCTTCACCACCACGCCGCCCTCCTATGAGTACACCGTCACCGACGCCGACGGCCATCAGGTCACGGTCGTGGAGAAGCTGGACACCACCACGCTGCGCACCTACACGGCCACCCTCGGCGACACCAACGAGCTCGAGATCACGGCCGACCAGTGGCTCAAGCTGCTGAACGGCGACCACACCCTGACCATCACCGCCACCGACGCCAAGAACGAGAGCACCGTGCGCACCCTGTCCTTCGACAAGGCCATGCACTCGGTCGAGTTCGAGCAGACCGTGGCGATGGCGGCCGACGATATGCCGACCAAGGCCCTCGTCAATATTCAGGGCAGCTTCCCGACCGGCAGCACCCTTCAGGTCTGGATCTGCAACAACGGCAACGACGCCGAGCCAACATGGGAGGACATCACCACCAAGGCCCTGACCAGTCAGAAGCACTTTTTCACCAACCAGACCAAGACCGCCGCGAGCTGGGGCGTGAAGATCAAGGCCAAGCTCCTCCGCGGATCCGCTGAGGGAGCCTGCTATATTCAGTCTGTGGGAGGTAACTTTGCATGATTAGACACAAAGAGGACAGCATCGCGGCCATGAACGAGGAAAAGGCCAGCGAGGAGCTGAAGGACAAGACCATCGCCGAACAGGGCGAGACCATCGAGCTGCTGAAAGGCTGCATCATGGAGCTCGCCGCCGTCATCTACGGAGAAGGGGGCGTGACCTATGAGTAAGATCGTCGAGCTGTACGTCGGAGAGCTGCTGAAGGAAGGCAGCACCATGACCATCGACAGCGTGCCGAAGGGCCTGCGCGCTGCCGTCGAGAAGGCTCTGGAGGAGGCCAAAACCGCGGGCACCGCGGCGGCCGTGGCGTCGAAATGATCGCCCGGATCGTCGTGTTTGTGTTAATTCACGTTTGTGGAAAGGAGGTGCGCGAAATGCTGGTACGACTGTATGCTGGCGAGATCATTCTCGGCAAGATCGGCGAGGAGACCGTCCCCGCCGGCCTGAAGGATCGCGTCCACGAGTACCTCGTCGAGATGGGCTTCTACGACGAGGCGACTGAGGAAGCCTAAACCAAGGGGGGCCGCGCAAGTCGCGGCCCCCTAACTTCAAGAGGTGCAAGATGATTGAATTGGACATCGCGCAGCTCGTGGCAATCATGGGGATCCCCTCGGCTATCACCGGCCTGTGCTTCTGGATGATCCAGAGGCGGCTCACAAAGAGAGACGAGGAGCTCGACCGCCGCGACGCTGCCCGAGAAAGAAATGAGGTGCTTCTCGTGCGCAGCGTGGGGGCCGCCATCGCGCTCGGCGAGGCCACGGCCACCGCACTGAAGAACGGCCACGCCAACGGAGAGACCGAGGCGGCCCTCCAGTATGCGCAGAAGATCAAACACGAGCAGAAGGACTTCCTCACCGAGCAGGGCATCCACGCGATCTACTGAGGGAGGTGACACCCATGGGAAGATACCGGCGCAAGCGGGAGGCCAAGGCCCGACGCAGGCCGTGGGAGTTCTCGAAGAAGCTGGCGGCGTGGGCCGTCCTCGTCGCAACTGCCGCGGCCGTGGCGTCCTATGTGCTGGCCTTCCGCGATCAGCAGACCGCCAGCGATGTCACGACCACCATCTTCACGGCCTGCATCGGCTACCTCGTGAGCTATGCGGCCAAGTCGGCCACCGAGAAGATCAGCCGCAACCGGCACGGCCTCGACGCTGATGGCAACCCCATCAGCGGGGCCGGCGCCGGAGAGTACACCACCACAACCACATCAGACAAGGAGGCAAAAGGATGAACATGATCGACATCACCCCCATCGTCAACGCCGTCATCGCGCTGCTCGCCGCAGGCGTCAGCGTATTCCTGATCCCGTGGATCAAGAGTAAGACCACCGACGAGCAGCGCAAGGAGCTGCTCGAGTGGGTCAAGATCGGCGTCGCCGCAGCCGAGCAGCTCTATGAGGGGCAGGGTCGCGGCGAGGAGAAGAAGAAGTACGTCCTCGAGTTCCTCGCGTCCATGGGCTTCACCGTGGACGAGGAGGCCATCAACGCGGCCATCGAGGCGGCAGTCAACCAGCTCAACGGCGGCAACCTGCCGTTAGAATAATCAACGCAGAGGGCGGGCCGGCTGGCCCGCCCTTTATTCTGCAAGAAGGAGGAACACATCATGACCAACACCAAGGACATCGACGGCATCACCCTGAAGCCGGGCGAGGAGCTGACCGAGGAAGCCCTCGACGAGCTCAGCAACGGGAAGGGGGACGACGACCATGAGTAACAGCGCCCTGATCTCCTACACCAAGCTCAGCCCCAACCACTCGGGCAAGCGCACCAAGAAGATCGACACCATCACGATCCACTGTATGGCCGGCCAGCTCTCCGTCGAGAGCTGCGGCGCCCTGTTCGCTCAGAGCAGTCGGCAGGCGTCCAGCAACTACGGCATCGGCAACGACGGCCGCATCGCCCTCTATGTGGACGAGGGCAACCGCTCGTGGTGCACGTCGTCCAACGCCAACGACCAGCGCGCCGTCACCATCGAGGTCGCCAGCGACGCCACTCACCCCTATGCGGTGAACAGCAAGGCATACGACGCGCTGCTGGATCTCGTGACCGACATCTGCAAGCGCAACGGGATCAAGAAGCTCGTCTGGTCGACCAACAAAAACGACCGCATGAACCACCTGAACGGCTGCAACATGACCGTGCACCGGGACTACGCTGCGAAAGCCTGCCCGGGTGACTGGCTCTACAACCGCCACGGGGAGATCGCGGCCGAGGTCAACCGCCGGCTCGGATCCGGCAGCACCACGCCCTCCACCGGGGGCAGCACCGGCACCGCCGCGGCCGACATCAAGGTCGGCGACGTGGTGGAGTTTACCGGCTCCAAGCACTACGTCAGCGCCACGGCCACGAGCGCGTCGAGCTGCAAGCCCGGCAAGGCTAAGGTCACGGCCATCGCCAAGGGCAAGGCGCACCCCTACCACCTGATCGCCGTCTCCGGCGGCGGCTCCACCGTGTACGGGTGGACGGACGCGGCAGACATCAAGACCAGCAGCAGCTCTACGGCCACCTCGTACCTCGTGAAGGTGACGACCGACGTGCTGAACATCCGCAAGGGCCCCGGCACCAACTACGGCACCAACGGGGACATCCGCGACAAGGGCGTCTACACCATCGTCGCCGAGAGCGACGGGCCCGGGGCCTCCAAGTGGGGCAAGCTCAAGAGCGGGGCCGGCTGGATCTCGCTGGACTACGCCAAGAAGGTCTAATTGTGCAACTTGCCACCGGCGCGGCGCGGATCGGCGCCGGCCAGAAGCTCTGAAACCGTCAGAACACACAAAAAGAGCCCGCTCGGGAGTGATCCCGGGCGGGCTTTTTCTGTTTATGCACTCATTCCTCTGTGGCGTCGTTCTCCGCTGGATCCTCGCCGCCATCGCTCTGCGCCGCCTCAGCAGCGGCCAGCTCGGCCTCAGTCGGGTGGAAGCGGACGACATAGCCGTTGACATCATAGAAGCCGCCGAGGGCGACCGTGAAGATGTCCACGATCCAACCGATCCCGAAGAAGCCAGCCGTCAGCGTCCAGATGACCCCGGTGCCAATCTTCCCCACATAGTAGCGGTGCACACCGAGCATCCCGAGGAAAATGCACAACGGCAGGACGACCGCTTTGCTTTTCGGTGAGGTGGGGCGCTGTGCTGCCGGCACGCTGGCCGGCCGGCCGCCACTGGTCGTGTACGACAGGCCCGTGCCGGGCACTCCGACGGTCGTGTGGCTTTTCCCGGTCGTGCTGACTGTGTGCTTCAGCCCCTTCGGCCCGAAACTGACGCTCGCGCTCTTTTTGTTAAGATTGACGCGCACACCGGGGGCGATCTTGAAACTTCTCCTGAAGCGTAAACCCATGATTTTCTCCTCCTTTTCGCCCTTGCGTTTTTTAGCGTTTAGGCATCTTTGGCATAATATTACCATGCCGGGCGTGCTAATGTCAAATAGGCATCTTTGGCATAAAGGGAGGGGGCGCATATTTGAAGATATACAGGCCATACGGTCGGTGCAACATCTCAGGCGAGCGCGTCCGCGAAGCCAGAGAGCGGGCCGACCTCTCGCAGGAGCGCCTCGCGTATAAGATCCAGATCGCGGGGCTTGACATCACGCAGAAGGCCATCAGCCGGATCGAGACGGGCGACAGAGTGGTCGCAGACTACGAGCTCGAGTATCTGGCCGACGCTCTCGGCGTGACCATCTACTACCTGCTCGGTAAAGAATAGCAGCAACCCGGCCACTCGGTCGGGCTGCTTTTCTTTTTGCTCCTCTTGACATTATACAACAAATGTTGTATAGTTAGGGCATACAAAGCCAACGAAGGAGGGCGACACATGGAAACGATCACCACCGGGAAAAGACTGAAGGCGCTGCGAGAAAGCCGCGGCCTCTCTCAGTCTCAGCTCGCAAAGAAGGCCGACATCAACAGCCGAGTCCTCCAGACCTACGAGCAGGACGACCGTGACATCGCCGGGGCTAAACTGAAAACCATCCTGAAGATCTGCGTCGCTCTGGGGTGCAGACTGGAGGACATTGTCACGGACGAGGAGACCCTGACACTGATCGCAGCGTACAAGGGATGACGACGAAGGGGCGGCCGAGCGGCCGCCTCCTTTTCTTTTTTCACGGAGGAATCACCATGGGGAAACACTTCAGCCACCTGACACCAACGCAGCGCACGCAGATCGACGCCTTCAGGCGCGCCGGCATGAAGGTCGTGGACATCGCCAAGGAGGTCGGCGTCCATTACACCACCATCTACCGGGAGCTCAAGCGGTGCACCTATGAACACCTGAACAGCGACTACACGACCGAGATCCGATACAACCCCGACGGAGCGCAGGCTCGGTATGAGGCCAACCTGCGGGCGAAGGGCCCGGAGCTGAAGATCGGCAACGACTACGAGCTCGCCGACTACCTGATCGGCAAGATCCGGGACGAGAAGTACAGCCCCGAGGCAGCCATCGGAGAGGCCGAGGTCTGCGGCTGGCCCTTCCGGGTGCATATCTGCGCGAGCACGGCCTACAACTACATCCGGGCCGAGATCTTCGGCGACGATCTCACTGTGGAAATGCTGCCGCAGCATGGCAAGCGCCGCCGGAAGCCCGAGCGGCCCGAGGGCAGCATCCCCCGCAAGCCGGCCGGCAAGAGCATAGAAAAGCGGCCGGAGATCGTCGACACGCGCACGACCTTCGGCCACTGGGAGATGGACAGCCTCGAGAGCGGCAAGGGCTTCAAGCGGACGTGGCTCATGCTGACCGAGCGCAAGACCCGCCGGGAGATCATCGTCCCCATGAAGGACAAGACCAGCGAGAGCGTCGTCCGGGCCCTGAACGGCATCGAGCGGAAGCTGGGCGCCCTGTTCCCCCGGATCTTCGTGACCATCACCTGCGACAACGGCACCGAGTTCGCAGACGCCGACGGCATCGAGAGCAAGCGCCGAGGAAAGGGCAAGCGCACGACCGTCTACTACTGCCACCCGTACACCCCAAGCGAGCGCGGCACCAACGAAAACCAAAACGGCCTGATCCGGCGACTCGTTCCGAAGGGCACCGACCTCGGCACCCTCTCGCCCCAAGAAGTCAAGGCGGCCGAGGCGTGGATCAACAACTACCCCCGGAAAATGTTCGGTTATCTGTGCGCCGAGCAGCTTTTCCGGGAGGAGATCGCCCTCATTCTGAGTCGCTGAAAAATTTTTTAGACTTTTTTAGCATTTACTATTGACAAACGGCTTCGCCCCCGTTATTATTAAATGCACAGAGACTCACATGAGTCGCCTGTGCATTTTTCTTTTTATATCGACCCCAAAAGACGGAGGTGAGACCGACGGGAAAATACCGCTACCTGACCTTCGAGGACAGGAAGAAGATCGAGGCGTGGCACCTGATCGGAGACCGGCCGGCCGACATCGCGGCCCGCCTCTCCGTCCACTACACCACGATCTACAAGGAGCTCCAGCGCGGCGCGACCGGCGAGCTGGACGCAAACCAGCGCGAGGGGTACAGCGCAGAGCTGGCCGAGAGGCGGCTCCGCGAGAGCTTCAAGCGCAGGGGAAAGAAATCGGTCGCAACCCTCGCACAGTAGCCAAGAACACCCGGCACCGCCGGGCCGAAGAAAGGAGATGGCCCCATGAAACAGACGAACACGACCCCGACGCTGAAGATGGACAAGCTGCGCGCCTGCGCTGCTTCCTGATCGCCGCCGGCGGCCGTGTTTTTCGTTTTCAGGGAGCCAAGCCAAGCACCCCGGCCGAGGCCGGGCCAAGACGAAAGGAGCAAAACACCATGATGATCGAAGAATTTGAGCAGCGCACCGGCTACTTCCCCTCCTCTGCCGAATACAAGGCCATCGAGGCCGCCTACATGGAGTTCGATGGAGACAAGGACGAGTTCTGCAAGGCGTACAAGAAAAACGCCAACGGCATCGCCGAGCGCATCCGGCGGGAAGTCAATGCAGCAGCCTTCAAGGAAAGCCGCCAGCACACCGCAGACCTGACTCGCCGCGACATCGAGATCGAGCGACTGAAGAAGCAGCTCGAGCGAGAGCAGGAGTGGAAGCCATACGAGGACGCTGACGCCGTCAGCCAAGCGGACTACGACGAGCTCGCCACCTCGGGCGGCACGGACAAGATGACCGACGACGAGGCCAAGGCCCTCCTCTACAACTGGTACGGCTTCGCAAAGGAGATGGTCGTGATCCTGCGCACTGCTCCCATCTACGAGATCAACCGGCACCGCCAACTCAGGGAAGTCGGAGCGGTTGATCGTGCCCCCCTCTACAATTCCACCGACTGGAATTACATCCGCTTTACCTGCGGCCGCATGAGCTACGAGCTCTACAACGACACCCTGCGGCCGTGCGCGAGCTGAGGAGGTGAGAAAAGTGAAGCAAGGCATCACCATCACCCGAGAATATGACCACCACGACCGGCCGGTCGTCAGGATCACCAAGAGACGCGGGAAGCTGACCCTCGAGGAGGTCAGCGACCTGCTCCGCACCGAGGGATGGGGCGAGTGGAACGGCTACTACGCCATCGTCCTCAACTGTTCAGAGGGAACGCTCGGCGGCAACGGCCTCTACGGCTACGAGGAGCCGAAGGGCGACGCCCTCGACCTCTACCCGCTCGAAAACTTCGGTGACTGCCCCGTCTGCGGGCAAATGACCCCGCCATTTCAATACTGCCCCAACTGTGGAGCGAGCTGGAAGGAGATGGACGACACTGTCGAGAAGCGTCTCGCCGCTATGCGGGAGGAGACGGAGCGGGAGATCCGCAAGCCGTCGCTCACGCCGGAGGCCCGTGTAGCGTGGTACTGGTCGTACATCGGCGCCGTGGATATGGCCCATCAGCTCGAGTTCATAACCGACGCCCGCCGGCTCGAGCTGTATGACGAGGTCAAGCGCCTCAAGCCTGTGAGGAAGGAGGCCGACCATGACTGACGGCTTCAAGTTCGACGCCTCGCTGCTCTGCCGGGCGTCCTTCCCGGCCGAGCTGGAGGACAACGGCGGCCGCTGCATCGTGGAGGTGACGGTCTACCGGCTGAACGCCGTGGCCGTCCACACCTTCCTGCTGGACGGGCCCGAGCCGCTGCTGCGGCACCTCAAGCTCCCAAAGGCCGACACCTACATCACCAAGCACGACATCGACGACCTCGTCACGGTCGCCCGCATCATCAGAGAGGAGGCACCAGCATGGCAGCATTGAAAGAGATCGCCCGGGAGTATGCCGACGAGATCCGCGACGGCATCGGCTGGCTGATCGTCTACCGCACCGGCCGCTCGTGGCACGCCCTGACCGTCTGGAGCGACCTCGGCAACAACGAGTGGGAGACCGACGACATCAACGACGCCCTCGAGGCTCTGCGCCTCGACCCCCGGGCTGTGGCCCTGAACGGCTACTACCTCGGCCACTTCGGCGACATGACCATCGACGACATCGCCGCCGGCATCCGCTGGCACTACGAGCGGGGCACCAATGCCCTCGCCGACGACGACACCCTCACGCAGGCCCGGGCCGACATTGAGGCGGCCCGGCAGCAGGCGGCCGAGGCCGGCCTCCCCTTCAGCGAGCGGCTGGTCGATGGCCCGGAGGACGAGCTCGACCCCTACACCTACGACGGCAGCATGACCCCCGAGGACTATGAGGCCATGCAGCAGGTCAGAGACACCCGCGCCGCCCTCGTCGAGGTCGTGGTCGACCACTACCCCAACGCCATCGAGGAGGCCGTCGAGCGCGTCGCGGAGGCCGCCAGCAGCATGAAGCTCAGCCCGGAGGCCGTGCAGCGGATCCTCGACACCTTCGACAACATCATCGAGGCTATCAACCGCATGATCGAGTGGGCCGTATGGGCTGCCAAGACCATCGTAAACACCATCGGTCGAGCCTTCGACGACTTCCTGCTGTGCCGTGCGCCTCCCAAGTGGCGCCACTACGCCCTCCACGCGAAGCGGGCCCGCGTCCGCAAGAAATACCGCAACCGCATCCGGCGGGCCTTCTTCGCTGCGCTGGCTTCGGAAGGAGGTGGGAGCTCGTGAAGTTCAAGTGCGTCGGCTGCGGGCTTTACTGGAATGTGAGCATATACCAGCAGATCCCCCGCGGCGGCTACATCTGCCCGCATTGTGAGAGCCGGCTGCGCGCCGGCGAGACACTACCAAACCAGCGGCCCGGCCAGAACGACCGGCCGCAGACAACGAAAGGAGCAAAACCATGAAGAAAGCCCTCAAGGCCGCCGCCCGCGGCACCATCTTCCCCTATGCTGGCGAGAAATGGGTCGCGCTGGAGCACGAAGCCAGCGGCCGCACCCTCTGTCTGCGCCTCGACCTGATCCCAAACAAGCCCTTTGACGAGAACAACTGCAACAACTTCGCGACCTCCAGCAGCAAAGAGTGGATGAACGGCCCCTACCTCGACAACCTGATCGACGCCGTAAAGGGCCCGCACGCCTTCCTCACCACCGAGCTCGACCTGACGGCCGACGACGGCCTGAAGGACTACGGCACCTGCACCGTCACCATCTTCTCGCTGACCGTTGACCAGTACCGGCGCAACCGCGATGTAATCCCCAACGCCGACGACTGGTGGTGGCTCTCTACCGCATACAGCACCGCCGCCAATGGGTACGAGCACGGCGCCCGCTGCGTCTGGTACGATGGCACGCTGTACTGGTACTACGCCTGCCGCGGCAACAGCGGCCTGCGCCCCGCTTGCTATCTGGACTCCGATCTCCTGATCTCGGTCGAGGATGGCGACGAGGACACTGGAGTCGGCCCGCAGGAAGCCGGCACCATCGTCGCGGAGCTGGTCGAACAGTTCGGCGGCACCTACGCCACCGGGGAACAGTTCGCGGCCGAGGTCTCTTTCCTGCTCGGGAAGCTGCGGGCCATCCGGGAGAAGGAGGCGGCCCATGAGTAACCTCTCCAGCCTGTTCGACCGCTACAAGGCCCTCGTCATTTTCGACACGGAGACCAGCGGCCTCAACCCGGGAGACGACCAGATCATCGAGCTCGCGGCGCTGCGCGTGGAACGCACGCAGACCGGGGCCCTGCGGATCGCCGGCAAGATGGACACCTTCATCAAGCTGCCGGAGGGTGAGAAACTCCCCGAGAACATCGTCACCCTCACCGGGATCACCGACCGGCTGCTGGAGACCGAGGGCGTGCAGAGCGGCACGGCCGTCAGCCGCTTCCTCAAGCTGGTCAAGCCCGGCCCTGTGCTGATGGTAGCCCACAACGCGCAGTTTGACGCTTGTTTTCTGCGGGAGCTGCTGCGGGGCTTCAAGCCCGGCCACCTCGACTGGCTGGACAGCCTGACGGTCTACAAAGACCGGCGCGCCTACCCTCACAAGCTCGCCAACGCGATCATCGCCTACGAGCTCGAGGACAAGGTGCAGAACAGCCACCGGGCCATCGACGACGTGCTCGCCCTGTTCGAGGTGCTGAAGGCCATGGACGAGGAACGGGACGACCTCTGCACCTATGTCAACCTGTTCGGCTACAACCCCAAGTACGGCGTCAGCGGTCGCCGGATCACCGGCGTCCGCTATGAGCCGCAGGGCTTCAGCAAAACCATCACCCGCCCGGAGCAGACGCTCCCGGCCAGAATGTCACGGAGGTGAAGAACATGGCCCCGGCCATCACCATCACCAGCGAGGAGCTACGCGAGCGCGTCGAGGAACACCTCGGCCGCTGGATCCCCGACAGCCTGTGGGAACGCTCCGAGCCCTACGCCCGCAGGAAGCTCGACCTCTGCCGGGAGCGCAGCCCGGAGATCGACTACTACAACGACGAGTACCTCGTCCTGCTGACCGCCGACACCGTCAGGGAGACCGCATTCAGCGACTACACCCTCGCGGCCTGTGAGGCCCTCATGGCGGCCCGGGGCCAGTGAAAGGAGAAACCCATGGAAGCAACAAAAGAAAGGGCCGCCCGCTGCAACCGGGCGACCCCCGCGAGAACATCCGATAGCTCGCCAGCACACGGATCCCGCACCCAAAGTATAACACGCCGCCGGCGCCGTGCCAAGGCCCGGATCCGGCAGGCGGCCGTCCTTTTGACGGCTGCCGTCATCGTGGCCGGCATCGGCGCAGTCATCTCGACCATCGCCGGAGGCCGTGAAAATGCCACGGAGATCCCGGAGCCGACCGCAGAGCAACCGGCGGTCGTCGTCACGACTCCCGCAGCGAGTACGCAGACGCCGGAGCCGACCGAGGCGCCCGTCCGCTTCTACCTCAGCGCCAGCGAGCGCGACACCGTGGAGCGTGTCGTCATGGCCGAGTCTGGCGGCGAGAGCTTCGAGGGGCAAATGCTGGTCGCTCAGTGTATTCTCAACGCCGCCGAGAAGGAGGGCGTGCAGCCCTCTGAGGCCGTCGTGATTTACAGCTACACCAGCAACCGCCCCGACCCCACACAGAGCGTCAAGGACGCCGTCGCGGCCGTATTTGACCGCGGCGAGGTCGCCATCGACGCCCCTGTCATGTACTTCTATAACCCCGCCCTCGTGACGAGCGACTGGCATGAGAGCCAGATCTTCGTCGCAGAAGTCGGCGGCCATCGCTTTTTCGCAGAAAGGAGCCCAAACGAATGAGACCCGCAACTGATATGAAGCCGGGCGAGATCCTGCACTTGCGCAACGGCTACACCGTCGAACTCGAGAGCGTCAAGCCCGTCACCTGCGGCGTCATGCTGACCTTTAAGGCCAGCGCGCCAGACAGAAAGGAGACCCACAATGAGCGATAAAACCACCGCGGCCATCGCCGCAGAGCAGCAGACGGCCGCCGCAGAGGCCCCGGCCGAGGTGCTGCCAGCCGTCACCCTCGACGAGCTGGAGCAGGTCGACCTCGGCACCGTGGAACAGGGCGAGCGCGCCCCCTTCCGCATCACTGACGACCGCTGTGCCGACTGGGCCATCCGCAAGATCGCCGAGGAGCGCAGCGAGTACAACCGCCTGAAGGAGCTGGCCGACCAGCAGAAGGCGGCCATCGACGAGAAAGTCGAGGCGGCCCGGCGCCGCATGGAGAACGGCACCAGCTTCCTCACGGGCTGTCTGGCCGACTTCTTCAACACCGTGCCCCACAAGACCACCAAGACGACCGAGAAATACCGGCTTCTCTCCGGCACCCTGACCCTCAAGAAGGGCACCGTCAAGGCCACGGTCGACGACTCCAAGCTGGTGCCGTGGCTGCGCGAAAACGGCTACGGCGACCTCGTCAAGGTCGAGGAGTCGGCCAAGTGGGGCGAGCTGAAGAAGCTTCTCGCCTACACCGGCGAGATCGCCACCATCCAGAGCACCGGCGAGATCGTGGAGGGCGTCACGGCCTACGAGACCCCGGACACCTTCACGGTCGACATCTAAAGGAGGTGCCACATGGCAACTGAGACCAAAAAGCCGGAGGCGGCCGCTGCTGCGGCCCCTCCCATCGAGGCCCGCTGTCTGACGCTCCGGCAGAAACTCGTGGAAATGCGAAAAGCCTGCCCGGAGATCGTCAAGAAGAAGCACAGCGAAGGCGTCAAATACAAGTACGCCAAGATCTACGACGTGTGGGAGAAAATCACCCCCATCATGAACGAGCTTGGCGTCGACTTCGAGGTCATCGGCGAGAAGGCCACGCGCTACGCCGAGAACGGCGACCCGGTCTACTGGATCACCATGCAGACCAAGACCTACAACGGCGACAAGCTCATGTTCCTCTACGAGGCCGACCTGACGATCCGCTGGATCAACCTTGACAACGACGACGAGACGCTGGAGGCAGTCGTCCACGCCCTCGGCTGGAACGACGACCCGGCCAAGGCCAAGGGCGCCGCCCACACCTATGCCCTGAAATACTACCTGTTCGAGAAGTTCAGCATCGACCAAGGTGAGGACGACCCCGACAACAGCGACTTCGGCGCGCAGAGTAAAGGCCCCGGGGGCGGCTCTGGCGGCTCCAGACAGGGCCAGCAGCGCCAGGGGCAGGGCTCTGGCCGCCTGTCCGAGGCACAGCTCAGCCGCCTCTACAAGAAGGCAGAGGCCGCCGGCATGACCAAGGAGCGCACCATCGCCCGGATCCTCGAGAAGTACAAGAAGCAGGATCCGGCCACCCTAACCCGGCAGGAGTACGACGAGATCTGCAACTCCCTCGACGCTGCTGCCGCGCAGCATAACCAGCAAGGGGGTCAAGGCTGATGTATAACCACACAGGACTGCAAGGGCGGCTGACGGCCGACCCTGAGCTCAGACACACCCCGAGCGGCGTGGCGATCACCAGCTTCCGGCTCGCCAGCGACACCGGCCGCAAGACCAAGGACGGCCAGAAGATCACCAACTTCATCGACTGCGTCGCGTGGCGTGCGCAGGCCGAGTTCGTCAGCAAGTACCTCACCAAGGGCCGGCTCGTCCTCGTGGAGGGCGAGCTCACCAGCCGCAACTACGAGGACAAGGACGGCAACCACCGCAAGGCCACCGAGATCACCGTCTCCTCTGTCCACTTCTGCGACAGCAAGAAGGACGGGGCAGGCGCCGGCCATCAGGACACCGGCGGCGACTTCGCCGACTACCCGGACAGCTCCGGCGACTTCACCGAGGTGGATGACAATGGGGACTTGCCATTCTGAACGACCGCCGGGCGACCGGCGGCCGACCGAAAACGAGCCAAAGACACGCGACCGCATAGAAGGAGGTGACGACCGTGGCATGGCTTCAAGTGCACCAAACACTCAAAGACCACCGCAAGCTCTTTGACGCAGCCGACGAGCTCAAGATCACCCCGCCGCACATGATGGGGCTGCTCGTGTCCTTCTGGCTGTGGGCCCTCGACAACGCCCCCAAGGGAGACCTCGCCGGCATCACCCCGCGCATGATCGCCCGGGCGGCACAGTGGGACGGAGAGCCCGAAAAGCTGGCCGAAACGCTGATCCGGGCCGGCTGGATCGACGAAAATGAGGACGGCGCCCTCGAGATCCACGACTGGTACGAGTACGCCGGCAAGCTGATCGACCAACGGCAGGCCGAGAAAGAACGGTCGGCCCGCCGCCGTGCTGCCGCCGCTTCGTCCTCGGACGATACGCAGGACGACCAGACGCCGACCGCCGGACAACCGCCGGACGCCACGCCAACGACCGGCGGCAAGAGTAGAGTAGACCAGAGTAGAGAAAAGAAAGGGAGAGTAACACCCCCTACCCCCTCAGCCGAGGGGGATGGCGCGGGGAAGAAGTCGCCCATCGAGGTCAGGTTTGACGAGTTCTGGAACGCCTACCCCAAGAAAGTCGGCAAGCAGTACGCCCTCAAGGCGTGGAGGAAGATCAAGCCGACGGCCGAGCTGCATGAGGCCATCATGCAGGCCGTCAACGCTCAGAAGCACTCCGAACAGTGGCGCCGGGATAATGGCCGCTTTATCCCCAACCCGGCCACATGGCTCAACGGCGGCTACTGGGAGAACGGCGAGGAGGTGAGCACAGGTGAAGGCTATCAGCGAGATCCTCAGCGGGATGCAGACGCCGGCCGAGACTGGGGCAAGGGCTTCAAGCCGGCAGACGACGACGGAGACCAGTGACGACGGCGACCGCTGGATCTGGAGCAACGACGAGCGCGTCGCCGACCTGCCCGACACCCCGGCTCCTGTCCCCTGCGAGTTCTGCGGGGCCATGCGCTACCACAAGGGCTTCAAGTTCGGCGACCGCATCATCTGGCCGCCATACGGGGCCGAGCGGTGCACCTGCCCGCAGGCCGTGAAAGCCTACGAGGAGGAAAAGGCCGCCAAGGCCGCCGAGGAGGAGGCAAACCGCAAGGCCGAGGCCGAGCGCAAAATGCGGGAGCGCATCAACCGCATCATCGGCGAGTCGGGCATGGGCGACCGCTTCCTGCGGCGCACCTTCGAGACCTTCCAGCTCACCGACGACAACCGGCGCGCAGCAGCAGCGGCCCGCAGATACGCCGACAGCTTCGACACCCTGCTGCCCCGGCCCGGGGCCCCCGAGCCCGGCCGCAACGGCCTATTCATCGCAGGACCGCCGGGCACCGGCAAGACACACCTCGCCGCAGCCATCGCCAACCACCTGATCGCGCAGGGCCGGCCGGTCGTCTGCATGACCATGATCGACCTGCTGGAGCGCATCAAGCGCACATTCTCCAAGCGCGACACCGACGAGGGCAGCGTGCTGAAGATCTACAAGACCGTCCCGCTGCTCGTCATCGACGACATCGGCAAGGAGCCGCCGACCGAGTGGGCGATCTCCACGGTCTACAACATCATCAACGGCCGCTATGAGGCATACCTGCCGACCATAGTGACCACCAACTACGACACCGAGGCCCTGATCGAGCGCATGACCCCCCGGGAGACCCGGGACGACATGACCGCCCGGGCCACCATCGACCGGCTCATGGAAATGTGCAGGGCCATCACCCTCACCGGCCAGAGCTGGCGCCAGAGATAGGAGGACATAACCCCATGAAAAAGGTCTACATCTGCTCCCCGTGCCGCGGGGACTACGAGAACAACATCCAGCGGGCCAAGGAGTTCAGCCGGGCCGCTGTGGAGCGCGGATGCATCCCTATCACCCCGCACATCTACCTCACGCAGTTCATGGACGACACCGTCCCGGCCGAGCGCGAGCTGGGCCTGAGCATCGGCCGCGAGCTGGTGCTCATGTGCGACGAGCTGTGGGCCTTCGGCCTCGACTGCCCGACCGCCGGCATGGCCGCCGAGATCGAGCTGGCCCGGGAGCGCGGGATCCCCGTGCTCAACGGCTTCAAGGCCATCAGCGAGATCCCCGAGGCCGAGAAGCAGGACGAGGATCCGCAGGACGCCGGCAGCGTCATCATCCGGGTGCCGGCCTTCCGAGCGATGGCCCGCTGCAACGAGCACCTCAACCACGGGCCCATCAGCATCGAGGTGGACGGCCGCGTCATCATCGACCTCGCCAAGCGCCTGAAGGAAAACCCGGGCAGCCGGCTCGAGATCGGCGGGTGATCGTCATGGCAGACAACCCCAAGAAAAACGCCGAGGGCTACAACGACCCGACGCCCTACGAAGCCGAGAAGCACATCCGGGCGCAGATCCGTGGCAAGCAGGCCCGGCTCGCCGGCAGCTACTTCGAGGCGATGATCTCCGGCTCCTGCGACTACTACCTCGACCGGGGGCTTGCCAAGATCGAAAAGACGCCGGAGCCGATGAAACCGCTCGGGCCGAAAAACTACAAGGGCCAGTTCCTCGCCTGCTACACCAAGCAGGCCCAGCCGGACTACAAGGGCACCCTCAAGGGCGGCCGGGCCGTCGTGTTCGAGGCCAAGCACACCGACGACGACCGCATCGAGTACAACCGCCTGACCAAGGAGCAGCGGGACGACCTCGAACACCACCACAAGCTCGGCGCCGTCACCTTCGTCCTCGTGTCCATGAGCCTGACCGAGTGCTTCCGCGTCCCGTGGCCCGTCTGGCGGGATATGGCCGCCACCTACGGCCGCAAGTACATGACCCGCGACGAGCTGCTGCCCTACAAAGTGCCGGTCGTGGCCGGCTTCGTGAAGTTCCTCGACAAGCTGCCGCCGGAGGCCATCACCGTGAAAGACCTGAGCCCCGAGGAGCTCGAGCGCCTGAAGCAGATGATCCGAGAGCAGCCGAGCACCATCATCGTCGGGGAGGTGAAACCGTGATCCCGTTTCCGAATAAAAAATACAACATAATTTACGCCGACCCGCCGTGGTCGTACAGCGACAGCGGATGCGCTGGAGCGGCCGCGGCACAATACAGCACCATGAAGATCGACGAGCTCAAGAAGCTCCCGGTCAATCCTGCGGGGGGGGGTATAGCTGCTGATGACTGCGTCCTCTTTATGTGGGCGACCTACCCGAAGATGCAGGAAGCTCTCGACCTGATCGAGGCATGGGGCTTCACCTACAAAAGCATCGCCTTCCAATGGGTAAAGCAAAACCGCAGCGGCAACGGCTTCTTTTTCGGCCTCGGTCGATGGACTCGAGGCAACTCAGAGCCGTGCCTGATCGCGGTCAAGGGAAAACCGAAACGCATCAGTGCCAGTGTCGGGCAGCTCGTTTTCTCCCCCTTGCGCAAACACAGCCAAAAGCCGCCAGAAGTTCGAGACAAGATCGTCGAGCTGATGGGCGATCTGCCTCGGATCGAGCTTTTCGCCAGAGAGGCGGCTCCCGGATGGGACGCATGGGGAGACGAAGCCCCGGCACCCGACGCCAGAAAGGAGGAAACCGATGGACAGAACGACCCGGGAGACCCGGCGCCAGAGCTATGACGCCGTCCTCCCAAAGAGGGAGAAACGCTGCCGGCTGATCCTCGAGACCCTCGGGGCCCGGCAGATGACCGCCAGCGAGATCACCGAGGAGCTCGTCGCCGCCGGCGAGATCCCGTACTTCAACCGCAACTATGTGGCCCCGCGCCTCACCGAGATGAAGCAGATGGGGATCCTCAAGACGGTCGGCCGCAGGAAGGCCACCCGCTCGGACGCCACCGAGGCCGTGTGGGCCCGGGTGCACACCGCAGCGGCAGACCGGCCCACAGCTGATCCGGCCGACAATCCCGCCACCGGGCCAGAGCAGATGACGCTCCTCGGCCCCGGGGCCTGACAGAAAGGAGAGCAACCCCATGAACGAAAACCGCGACAGCATCATGCGCATGGCCCGCGGCGCCTTCGAGGAGCGCGTCGACTATGAGATGGACAAGGTGATCCAGAACATCCTCGACCCCAACACAAAGGCCACCGCCAAGCGCAAGATCACCCTCACCATCGAGCTGACGCCGGACGACGAGCGCCGGCAGATCCAAGTCTCGGTGACGGCCAAGAGCACCCTCGCGGCCACCAACCCGGTCGCCACCTCGCTCTATGTCACCGGCGACGGCAACGGCGAGCTCGTCGTGGCCGAGATGGTGCCGCAGGTGCCCGGACAACTGAACATGGACGGGACGCAGCAGGAGCAGCCGAAGCTCCTCAAGCTCGTCACTCACGCATAACCGCATAAATATTCATAAACAAGGAGGACAACATCATGCTCGCCAAAATGATCGACAAAATCGTCAGCCTGAAGGAGACCAAGATCTTCGAGATCGGCGGCCAGACCTACACAGACGGCCACCTCACCCGGATCCTGCCCCACGTCGACCGCCCCGAGGCCATCAGCGTCAGCGGCCTCGACGGCGTCTGCAAGCTGATCCGCACCGAGCTGGAGAAGGTCGGCACGACCATCATGGTGCAGGCCAAGAGCTACAAGAGCGTCGAAGTCATGACCACCTACCTGCCCGACTTCTCCCGCAATATCCTCTACCGCGCCGAGGCAGACGCCCCGGGCATTTACACCGGCTTCCGCAGCCGCGAGGTCGCTCTGATCGAGCTGCGCAGCCTGTTCATCCCCAACGAGGGCACGGCCTACCTGCTCGACCTGCTCGGCCGGATGACCGACGAGAAAAGCGTCAGCACCAACGACAACGGCGTCACGCAGACCGTGGAGGCCCGGCAGGGCGTGGCTCTCAATGCTCTGGTCGAGGTGAAGCCCCGCGTCCTGCTGCGGCCCTTCCGCACTTTCCTCGAGGTGGAGCAGCCCGAGAGCGAGTTCCTGCTGCGCGTGCACCCCGAGGAGGGCATCGGCTTTTTCGAGGCCGACGGCGGGATCTGGAAGCTCGAGGCCAAGAAGAACATCGCCGACTACTTCAACACCAACCTCGCCGACCTGATCGAGGCCGGAAAGGTCGTCATCATGCAGTAAGGACACCGGCCGGGCGGGCTGCGGCCCGCTCGGCCCTTCAGAAAGGAGCAAGCACATGGAACGCATGACCCATGAAAGGGCCAACGGCATCAAGACCGGCTACTGGAGCCCCGCCACCAAGGAGACGCTCGTGCAGCGCCTCGCTGCCTACGAAAACACCGGCCTCGAGCCGTGGGAGATCGGCCCGGCCATCGAGAAGGCTGCGAAGGACGCCGAAACCGCGACCGCGACCAAGATGGCCGAGTGCATCGCCGGCGGCATCAAGGACACGGTCGAAGCGATCCACCGAGATCCTGATGGATTTTTCAAAGGAGGCGCCAGATGAAAGACTACAAGACCCTCACACGCGAGAAGGTCGACGTCGAACCCGGGGCCGCCCGCTATATGGGCGAGACCCACATGATGGAGGACTGGAGCGACAAGATGATCGACCTCGTCCTCAACGGGCCGACCCTCAACGGCTTCAAGAAGGACGAGCTCCGGGCCATGCTGCGCCAGACCTATGCGGCCCTGAAGCAGTACGAGCAGATCGGCCCCATGGCCTCGCCCTACATGAACGACCCGTCGGCCATCGTGGCCCGGGCCTTCGCCGAGCTCTACCCCGGCATCGACTACCACGCGCAGTTCGTCCCCGACCTGTGCGACGAGTCGGGCAACAGAGCCTTCGGTCTGACCATCTTCCCCGACGACGGCAGCGCACCCATCGTCTGCATCTCGGCTGAGGCGCCCATCAGCGCCGCCCCTGAGCTGCTGGCGCACGAGCTGGCCCATGTAGCCACGCCCGAGGACAAAGACCACGGCGAGGCATGGCAGACGGCCGAGAAGGCCATCGGCGACAAGTATGACGAGCTGCTCAACTCCATGATCCCCGACGACGATCCGGGCGTACTCGTCCCGCACGAAGTCGGAGACGGCGGGCTGCTGCTCATGCCGACCCGGGCGCATATCCCGGATCCGCAGCGCGACGACTGGAAGCCTGCCACCTGCCCTATCTGTGGGGCCGAGTGCTGGGAGACCGAGATCCACCGGCAGGCGCTCGCTGCCGAGCCCGGACTTCGGGCCGTCTGTACCGACTGCGGCCTGCGTGGCGCCGCCGGCGTCGGACTCGTCGACACCAGCAACAAAAAGGAGGAAAAAGACCATGAATGAGAACAGAAACAACAGCGGCACCGCGGGCGGGATCGGCTTCTGCGGGCTGCTGACCATCGCCTTCATCATCCTGAAGCTCACCGGCGTCATCTCATGGAGCTGGCTGTGGGTGCTGGCCCCGATCTGGATCCCCACGGCCATCGTCCTCGCCGTGCTGCTGGTCGTCCTGATCGTCGTCCTCGTGAAGGAGGGCGTCAAGCAGACCGAGGAGCGCCAGCGCCGGGAGCTGCGCAGCGAAAACATCGACGAGCAGGCCCGCCGCTACGGTCTCGAGCGCCAGCTCGGGGAGACCGACCTCGAGCTGAAGAAGCGCATCGCCTTCCTCAAGCAGGCCGAAAGGAGGGCCGGGAACAGATGATGGACGAAAGAGAACGCCGCGACATTATGCTGCGAGCCATTCACCGCTATGGGGAGACCGCACAAATCGACATGGCCGTCGAGGAGATGGCCGAGCTGACCAAAGCCCTCTGCAAGGTCAAACGGGCGACGCCCGGGGCCACCACCACCGCGGCCATCGCCAACGTGATCGAGGAGATCGCGGACGTCCAGATCATGATCGACCAGCTCCGGCTCATATTTGCCCGCAGCACCGACGAGGTCGAGGAGGAAAAACTGCGCCGGCTGCTCGGCCGGCTCAACAGCTACGCAGAGTCCAACCTTCACAAATGGCTGAACGGACAGTACGAGCCGGGGATCTGGAGCCGCACGGTCGACGCCGGAGCTCAGCCCCGCGAAGGAGGTGCCCCGGATGAATAAGGCAACCTGCCGCGGCTGCGGCGCCCCTATCGTGTGGATCAAAACGCCCGCCGGGAAGGCCATGCCGTGCGACCCGGCGCCGGTCTACTACAAGGCCACGCCGGACGGCAAGGACAAGGTCGTCACCACCCGGGGCGAGGTCGTGAGCTGCGAGATCGTCCCCGGGGCCAACGCCACCGACGCCGGATACCGGCCGCACTGGGCCACCTGCCCGCAGGCCGGAACATTCCGGGCGCCAAAATACAGGAAATTCGACATAAAAGAGCCGAAAGCGAGAACGATTGATACCCATCGCTGCACATGGAAAGAAGGCGACTGCCATGAATAAAGACCAAGCACGCAAGGCACTGGAGAACGAGCTGCGGATCCGGCCGACCGTGAGAGCAAGCGCGATCTTCACCGGCAAGCATGGGAGCATGGGCTTCCACGCAGGCCGCTTCTATGCCGTCACCGTTGTAAAGCGCAAGGGCGAGGTCGTGCTGATCGCTCCAGACGACGGCCTCAAGTGCCCCTACTCGTCCCTCGACGCCATGCTCCGAAACTGGCATATACTCCTTGTAATATTCAACAGGTAAAGGAGGAAACCGATGGGAAAAGAGAAACCCCAACCGCAGGCCGGCCCCGAGCTGGCCGAGTACACCACGGCTGCGCAGCCTAAAGCCTACGCCGACGGCGTCCCTGTGTTCTGCGCCCACGACGCCATCGTCCCGCTGAAGGATCTGCGGCCAAACCCGAAGAACCCCAACCAACACCCGCCCGAGCAGATCAAGCTCCTCGCGTCGATTATAAGGGCCACCGGCTGGCGCGGCCCCATCACCGTCAGCAAGCGCAGCGGCTACATCGTCAAGGGCCACGGCCGCATGATGGCCGCCGAGCTGGGCGACATGGCCGAGGCCCCGGTCGACTATCAGGACTACGCCAGCGAGGCCGAGGAGCTGGCCGACCTGACGGCCGACAACCGCATCGCAGAGCTCGCAACCACCGACAACAAGCTCCTCGCGGAAGTGTTCGCCGACATCGACACCGGCGAGATCCCGTTCATGCTCTCCGGCTACACCGAGGAGGACTACGGGAACATCGTGACGGCCCTGTCCGAGGCGCTGCACGCTGAGGAGCCCAAGGGCGATCCCGACGCCAAGATCCCGCCCCCGGCCGAGCCGATCACAAAGCGCGGAGATCTGTGGATCCTCGGCCGGCACCGCGTCCTCTGCGGGGACTGCACACACCCCGAGGATCGCGCCCTACTGCTGGACGGGGCCAAGCCCGAGATCCTGCTGACCGACCCGCCCTACTGCTCCGGCGGCTTCCAAGAGAGTGGCCGAAGCACTGGGAGCATCGGGACGGAAAGAAAGGACGGGAAAAACCCAACCATCGAAAACGACGCCCTCAGCACCCGCGGATATATCAACATGATGAAAAAGGCACTGGATGACCTGCCCACGACTATTGCCTACATCTTCACCGACTGGCGTATGTGGGTGACACTCAACGACATAGTCGAGAGCTCCCGGATGGGCGTGCGCGGGATGATCGTGTGGGACAAAAAGAGCCCGGGGCTCGGCGCAGGATGGAGGGCTCAGCACGAGCTCATTATGTTCGCCCATAGGACGAAGCCGAAGTTCGACAAGCACAAATCCTACGGAAACGTGATCGAGTGCTCCCGCTCCGGGAATGAGCTGCACCCCACGCAGAAGCCGGTCGAGCTGCTGGAAAAGCTACTCGACAATACCGACTGGGCGCGTGGAGTTTACGACCCCTTCGGCGGCTCCGGCACCACGCTGGCCGCCTGCGAGGCATACGGCCAGCCCTCCTACACCATGGAGCTGACGCCGGCCTTCACGGATGTCATCGTCAAGCGATACATCAGGATAACAGGAAAACAGAATGTGCGCTGCGTCCGTCAAGGCCGGGAGCTCTCGCGTGAGGAAATCGCCGGGATCTTCGGCCCTGACGAGGAAGGAGGTGGACAGGAGTGACGCCCTGACCTAAATGAGCGACAAGCCGATCACTCACGACATCAAGGAGCGGCTCGGGAAGTACACCCGCCTGCTCCGTGAAATAGACAACCAGTACGAGCGCCTCGGCCGCATGGAGATCTCCATGGCCGCGCCGCCCGGCCCTGACATGACGGGTATGCCCCGGGGCTCCGGCACACCGACCGACCGCACCGGGATGATGGTGCTGCGGAAGATGGAGCTCGAGGAGCAGATCGAGGAACGGCTCGCCGAGGAGCGCGAGGAACGCGCTGCCCTCGAGGCGATGATCCGGCAGGTGGAAAACCCTGACGAGCGCGCCGTGCTGCGGCTGCGCTACTTCGACCGGGCAGACTGGGACGGGATCTGTGCCGTCCTGTTCAGTGATCGGCAGGACTACCTCGAGAGGATAGACAGCTACCAGAACAGGACATACAAGGCCCACGGCCGCGCCTTGCTGCGGATGGCCGAGATCCTGAAGGAGACAGAGGCCCCGGCAGTAAAGGGAAGTAAAAGGCAGTAAAGGGCAGTAAAATCCATTGAACGGCAGTAGCGCCCTGTGCTACACTGTACCATGTCGAAAGACCGCCGGACACCCGGACAACGCCGGGGGGCCGTCCGACGGACACCCGCCCAACAACCGAACAACGACAGTGAGAAAGCCGTCGGGCAACCACAAGAAGCCAGGCGGCTTTTTTCTTTTCCCCTGAAGGAGGTGACAACCATGGCGGGCGGCAGCATATCCATCCAGATCGAAAACCTGCGGCAGCTCGTCGCAGACGTGCAGGCCATCGAGGCCGGCGGCCGCAAGGCCATCAGCAGCACTGTGAAGGACGTGAAGGCCCGGGCCCCCGGCTGGATAGCGCAGGAGGTCACGGCAGTCTACAACATCAAGAAGGGAGAGATCACGCCGTCCAGCGGAGGCAAGCCGAAGAAGATGGCGGGCAGCATCCGCATCACAGGCGAGACCATCGAGGAGCTCACCCTCGTCTACAAGGGCCGGCTCCTGACCCCTGTGCACTTCGGCATGACACCCAAGGCCCCGCCGGCTGGCAGGAGCTACACCCTGAAGGCGCAGATCCTCAAGGGCAGCAAGAAGGTCATCGGCCGCTACAAGAACACCCGCACCAAGGGCGGGCCCTACTCGCAGCGGTCTCACTGGATCCTCATGGGGACAGGCAACACCAAAGCCGACGGCACGAGCTGGATCCCATTCCAGCGCATGAGCAAGACCCGCACCGACATCCAGAAGATGACCGCCATCTCGGTGCCGCAGATGATAACCAGCGACCGCACCAACGAGGCCATCATGCTGCGGCTCAACACCGAGACCAAGAAGCGACTCGACCACCACATGAAGCGAGCCCTCGGGCTCTGACCCAAGGGCCGCCACCACGGCCCGCAGGAGCCCCGCCAAGGCGGCCGGGCACGCGAGGGCAAGCCGACACACGCGCAGCGCAGAAAGCGCGCCACAAGGCCGCACAGAGGCCGCCACGGCCACGCAGACGCGGCCGAAGGTACTGTGACGCACCCCTAACGCCTGCGGTGCTGGCGAGCCCAAAAAACGCGCAGACTCCAAAAAGTTTTTCCGGGCCGTTTCGCTTCGCCCGGGGCCTGCGCCGATCATTTTCCTGACCTCACGAAAATGGTGGGGGCACGGCAGCACGACAGAAAGGAGGGGACGCCATGCCGAACACCAACACCAAGCTCGTCGACAGCAAGACCATCGCAGCCCTGTTCGAGTTGACTCCCCGCCGCATCCAGCAGCTCACCAAGGAGGGCATCATCACGGCCACCAAGGAGGGCAACGCCAACCGCTACGACCTGCTGCCGACGATCCAGAAGTACATCAGATACCTGACGGCCAAGGCCAACGGCCGGGAGCCGTCCAAAAAGGACGCCGAGATCGAAGGGCGCCGGCTCGAGGCCGAGGCCGACCTCAAGCGCAGCAAGGCAGACATCGCCGCGCTCCAGCTCAAGGAGCTCGAGGGCACCATGCACCGCAGCGAGGATGTCGAGGCCGTCATGACCGATCTCGTGTATAGCATCAGGTCAATGCTCGTGGCTCTGCCCGGGCGTCTGGCCGTGGATGTCTCCAGCGCGGCCACCGCTGCGGAAGCGTCCGACATCATCCGCGCCGAGGTCTACAAGATCCTCGAGGAGCTGGCCGGCTATAAATACGATCCCGAGGTCTATGCGCGGCGGGTAAGGGATCGGGAGGGATGGAGCGAGCTCTCCGATGACGCGGACGACTAAGAAGGCCGCCGCGAAGCTCAACGCCGCCATCTCGGGGGCGATCAAACGCTTCGCCCCGCCTGAGAGCCTGACCGTGGACGAGTGGGCCGACAAGCACCGCCGCCTCTCCCCCGAAAGCTCGGCCGAGGCAGGCCCGTGGCGCACCAAGCGCACCCCGTACCTCGAGGAGCCCATGCGGGCCTTCACGGATCCGAAGGTGCACAAGATCGTCATGGTCGCCGCGTCGCAGGTCGGCAAGTCGGAGCTCGAGCTCAACATCATCGGCTACATCATCGACCAAGACCCCGGCAGCATCCTCTATGTGCACCCGACCATCGACGACGCCAGAAAGTTCAGCCGGTTGCGCGTCGCCCCCATGATCCGGGACAGCAAGCCCCTGAAGGCAAAGGTGCACGATGTCAAAGCCAAGGACAGCGGCAACACCATCCTCCAGAAGTCTTTCCCGGGCGGTATGCTCACGCTGACCGGCTCCAACAGCGCCTCGGCGCTGGCATCCACCCCCGCACGCTACATCATCGGCGACGAGCGTGACCGCTGGGCCACGAGTGCCGGCACCGAGGGCGACCCGTGGGCGCTGGCCGAGGCCCGGCAGGCGACCTTTTACAACGCCAAGGCCGTCGAGGTCTCGACCCCGACCATCAAGGGCGCCAGCAACATCGAGACCAGCTTCTACCAAGGCACACAGGAACGCTGGTGCCACCGCTGCCCCGAGTGCGGGGAGTACAGCGAGATCGTGTTCGACGCCATCCACTTCGAGCCCGAGGCCAAGCGCGTGCGCGGCAAAAAGGTCTGGAGCCTGAAGGGCGGCGTCTCGTGGGCCTGTCCCGCCTGCGGCTGCCTGATCCCCGAGGAGACCATGCGCCGGCAGCCGGCCAAGTGGATCGCGGAAAACCCCGACGCCTACAAGAAGGGCGTCCGCTCGTTCTGGCTCAACGCCTTCAGCTCACCGTGGACACCATGGGAGAAGATCGTCCTCAAGTTCCTCGACGCCAAGAACGACCCGCAGCGGCTCAAGGTGGTCTACAACACCCTGCTCGGCCAGCTATGGGAGGATCGCGGCGACCTCGAGGACGAGGACACCATGCTCGCCCGCCGTGAGGACTACGGCACACGCCCGGACGGCACCCCCGTGGAGCTGCCCGACGGCGTGCTGGTGCTCACCTGCGGCGTGGACACACAGGACAACCGGCTCGAGTACGAGGTCGTCGGCCACGGCAAGTACGGCGAAAACTGGGGCATCGTCAAGGGCTACATCATGGGCCGGCCGGACACCCCCGAGGTCTGGCAGCGGCTCGACGATGTCGTCGACCATGTCTACAAGTTCAAGAACGGCCGGGGCCTGAAGATCTCCATCACCTGCGTCGACTCCGGCGGCCACTTCACCCAAGAGGTGTATGAGGCGTGCCGGGCCCGACAGGGCAAGCGCGTGTTTGCCATCAAGGGCAAGGGCGGCGACGGGATCCCCTACGTCTCCCCGCCGACTAAGGTGCCGATCCGGGACAACAAGAAGATCACCTGCTGGCTCTACACCATCGGCGTCGACGCCGGCAAGGCTGCCATCATGGCCGGCCTGAAGGTGCAGGAGCCCGGCCCGAAATATTCCCATTTCAACCGGCACCCCGACGCCGGCTACGACCTCAACTACTTCAACGGCCTGCTCTCCGAGAAGCTGGTGCTCACCAGCACCCGGAGGGGCGACCGCTGGGCGTGGGAGAAGCTGCCCGGCCACAACCGCAACGAGGCCCTCGACTGCCGGGACTATGCCAACGCCGGCCTCAAGATCATCAACCCCGACATGGACGCAGTCGAGCGCCGCCTGCGCGGCCTCGAGGAGCAGCCAAAACCGGCGCCGCAGCGACGGGCGCGCACCAAGCGCAGCAGCTCCAGCGCCTTCGACGACTGGTAAGGAGGACACGACCACATGAAAACGCGCAAGACCATCGAGATCGAGCTCACCGGCAAGCGGGAGCGGCTCGAGCTCTACCTGAAGCGGGAGGCCGAAATGCTGAGCGGCGGCGTGCAGAGCTATGGCATCGGATCCCGCAACCTGTCCCGCTACAACACCGACCTCGCCGCCATCCGGGCGGCCATCAAGGAGCTCGAGGACGACATCGCAGCCCTCGAGGCCCTGCTCAACGGGCAGCGCCCCCGCAAAGCCGTGGGCGTCGTCCCCCGTGACTGGTGAAAGAAGCCCCGAAAGGGGCTTTTTTCATAGGCTGACGCCGGGAGTTTTCGCTCCTTTTCTCCCGGCGCCGGCCATTTTTACCCGAAGGAGGTGAGCACCATCAGCAGACGAAAGAACAGAAGCCGACCGCAGAGCGGCCGGCAGAGCCCCCGCCCCGTGAACAAGGGCTACGGCGACGCCGGCGCGAGCTGGCACAAGAGGTCGACCAAGGGCTTCAGGGCCTTCAGCGGCAGCCCCAAGGAGGACATCGACGCCCACAACTGGACACTCCGGCAGAGAGCCCGGATGCTCTACATGGCCGCACCCATCGCCACCTCGGCCATCCGCACTAACCGCACAAACGTGGTCGGCATCGGGCTCCAGCTCAAGAGCCGGATCGACCGGGAGGCGCTCGGCATGACGCAGGAGGCCGCAGACGCATGGCAGGCGCAGGCCGAGCGCGAGTTCAGCCTGTGGGCCAACAATAAAAGGGCGTGCGACGCCACTGGCGTCAATAACTTCGCGGCCATGCAGCAGCTCGCCCTCGCCTCGTGGCTGGTCAGCGGCGACGTGTTCGCGGTCGTCAAGCAGTACGACCCGACGCCCCTCATGCCCTACTCGCTGCGCATCCACCTGATCGAGGCCGACCGCGTGGCAACCCCGACGAGCTCCGGCATCGTCACCCCCATGCTGCTGACCACCGGCAAGGCGGCCAACGGCAACACCATCTACGACGGCGTCGAGGTGGACAGCAACGGCCAGATCGTCGCCTACCACATCCGCAGCACCTACCCCTTCGAGCTGGGTGCAGCGGCGACCAAGTGGGCCCGCGTGGAAGCATACGGCCGGCGCACAGGGCTCCCGAACATCCTGCACATCATGGAGAGCGAGCGCCCGGATCAGTACAGAGGCGTCAGCTACCTCGCGCAGGTCATCGAGCCCCTGCTTCAGCTCCGGCGCTACACCGAGAGCGAGCTGACCGCGGCCGTCGTGGAGAGCTTTTTCACGGCCTTCATCAAGACCGAGGCCGGCGCCGGCGACAACCCGTTCAACGAGGTGGGGAGCAGCCTGCCGGAAGTGACCCGGGATCCCAACGAGTACGAGATGGGCCCGGGACAGATCAACATCATGGAGCCCGGCGAGGATGTCACCTTTGCCGACCCCAAGCGACCGGCCAGCGGCTTCGACAGCTTCCTGCGCGCCATCTGCGAGCAGGTGGGCGCAGCCCTCGAGATCCCGGCCGACCTGCTCCTCAAGGCGTTCAACAGCTCGTACAGCGCCAGCCGCGCCGCCCTGCTGGAGGCGTGGAAAGCCTTCCGCATGAGGCGCAAGTGGTTTGTCGATGACTTCTGCACCCCCATCTATGAGATCTTCATCGCCGAGGCCGTGGCCCGCGGACGCATCAGCGCCCCGGGCTTTTTCTCTGACCCGGCAACCCGGGCGGCCTACCTCGGCGCCGAGTGGATCGGCCCCTCGCAGGGGCAGCTCGACCCGACCAAGGAGATCACGGCCGAGATCCTCGCCATCGGCGAGGGCATCACCACCCGCGAGCAGGCCACGATCCGGCTCAACGGCGGCCAGTGGGACGCCAACATCGACCAGCTCGCCCGGGAAAACGAGAAGCTGCGGGCGGCTCAGGGAGACACCGGCAGCACCGGCGACTCCGGCGGCACATCAGTGGCCGGCGCATCCCTCTCGGCTGCCGTGCGGCGCGCTGCCATCGTCGCCGAGGTGGAAAAGACCATCAAGGAAGGAGACAAGGACAAGCATGAAAACGAGTAACACCCCGCGCCTGTGCGCCGGGCCGCAGGTCGTCCAGCAGACGCCGACGAAGTTCTGGAACATCGCCAGCGTCGGCGAGGACTCGGGCGAGATCGTCCTCTATGGCGATGTCGTCGCCCGTCAGCCTGTGGACTGGTGGACGGGTGAGCCCGAGCCCGGCCTCTATATCGCTCCCGAGAGCTTCATGGAGGATCTCGCGGCCGTCAAGGGCAAGAGCAACATCACCATCAAGATCAACAGCACCGGCGGCGACCTCTACACCGGCATCGCCATCCACAACGCCATCAAGGGCCTGAGCGGCCACAAGGTCGTCATCGTGGAGGGCATCGCGGCCAGCGCGGCCAGCGTCATCGCCTGCGCCGGCGACGAGGTGCAGGTCTACCCCGGCAGCATGGTCATGATCCACGGCGTCGCGGGCCTGCTGATGGACTACTACACCCTCGCAGACCTGAAGAAGCTCCAGAAGGACTTCGACGCCAGTGAGCGGGCCATCGCGGAGATCTACCACGCCAAGACCGGGATCGCGGTCGAGCAGCTCCGCACCATGATGACCCGCGAGACATGGATGGTCGGGCAGGAAGCCATCGACAACGGCTTCGCCGACACCCTGCTCGAGGGCGACGGCCCCGATGTCAGCGTGAGCGCCGACAAGCAGGTGCTCCTCGTGGCCGGCATCCGGCACAACATCAAGGGGCTGCACAATGTCCCGAGCACGATCCGCATCAACAGCATCCACGCCGCCCCTGCGGCTGGAAATAAGCCGACCGGCAACGGCGGCAAAAACAGAAAGGATGATAAGCCCATGACTCTCGAGGAAATGAGAGCGCAGCACCCCGACCTCGTCGCTCAGATCGAGCAGCAGGCCGCCGCAAATGCCGTAACGCAGGAGCGGGCCCGCATCGAGGCCATCGACAGCATCGCCGCAAGTGTGGGCGACGCTCAGCTCGTCAGGGACGCCAAGTTCGGCGAGAACGCCTGCACCGCTGAGCAGCTCGCACTCAAGGCCATGCAGAAGCAGGCGGCCCTCGGCGCCAAGCACCTGAAGGACGCCGCCACCGACAATGCTGACTCCGGCGCGGCCGATGTCGGAGCCGCCCCCAATGGAGGCGAGGAAGGCAGCGAGACCGACGACAAGGCCAAGGTCGACGCCATCGTCAGCATCTACAACACCACCAAGAACGGAGGTAAGAAGTAATGAGCAAGAGACTCGACGAAAACATCGGCACCGTGGACTATGACGGCCTGATCGTTACCAACGAGCCCGTCGCTGATGTGTTCACTGTGACCATCCGCAAGGAGACCAGCGAAAAGGCCACCTTCAAGCGCGGCACCGTGCTGGCCCTCTCCAGCGGCACCGGCGGCGACGGCAAGATGGTCGCCCTCGGCACCACCGCCGGCTCCAACGAGACCCTGACCGCCAACGCCATCCTCTGCGACGACACCGAGATCGGCACCGCCGCCGATGTGGAGGCCACCGCCTACCGCACCGGGCACTTCGCCCGCAACAAGCTGATCTTCAGCGGCGAGTATACCCTGAAGCCCGCCGACGAGGAAGCTCTGCGCGCTGCCGGCATCCTGCTGAGCGACGCGCTGGACTACTAAGAGAAGGAGGACAAGACCATGCCTTTTAACTTCTACGACACCCACACGCTGCTCATGGCCGTGCAGCAGCTCGTCCCCGCGGCGACCTTCCTGCGCGACCGCTACTTCCCGACCAATGACGCGAGCGACATCTTCGCCACCGAGGATGTGCTGGTCGAGTACCGCGACGGCACCCGCAAGCTCGCGCCCTTCGTCGCTCCCCGCAAGGGCGGCGTCACCATCCTGCGCAAGGGCTACAACATGGAGCGTTATACTCCTCCCTTCGTGGCCCCTCGCCGCACCCTGACTCTCGACGAGCTGCGCAAGCGCGGCTTCGGCGAGGCCCTGTACTCTCAGCTCACCCCCGAGCAGCGCCAGCAGGTGCTCATCATGCGTGACGCTGACGAGCTGGGCGACCTCATCACCAACCGCGAGGAGGCCATGGCAGCCGAGACCATGCTGACCAACGGCTGCATCATGAAGCACATCGCCGACGACGCCGACAAGGGCGACGAGATGGAGATCCGCTTCTACTCCGAGGCCAGCAACCCCGCCAGCTATACCCCCACGACCAAGTGGGACGCCTCTGGCGCGAAGATCCGTGCCGACCTCGGCGCGATGGCCCGTATGCTGACCCGCCGCGGCCTGCGCGCTGCTGACCTCGTGTGCTCCCCTGATGTGGCCGATGTCATCGTCGAGGATCCCGACATCAAGGAAATGCTCGACAACCGCCGCTATGAGCTGGGCTCCGTCGCCCCCGAGGAGCTGGCCCCCGGCGCGTCCATTATGGCCCGCCTGAACATCAACGGCCGCATCATCAGTGTGATCTCCTACGACGAGACCTACACCGACGACGACGGCAACGATCAGCTCTACATCCCGAGCGGCAAGTGCATCCTCACCGCCCCCGCCGCGGGCCGCACCTGCTACGGCGCCGTGTCTCAGGTGGAGCAGGCAGACGGCGAGTTCCACACCTACGCCGGCCGCCGCGTGCCGAAGTATGTGTCCAGCGCCGAGGGCAACACCCGCACGCTGACCATCTCCAGCCGCCCGCTGCTGATCCCTAACAACAAAAACCCGTGGATCGTTGCCGACGTACTGGGGGAATAACGCCCCCTGTTGACACCGCTGCGGTCGGCAGGGGGACGGTCGGCGCAGCCATTGTAGGAAAGGAGTGACAAGCATGGCTTACACACCTACCGAGTGGAAAGACGGCGACATCATCACCGCCGAAAGACTGAACAAGCTCGAGGCCGGCGTGCAAAACGAGCAGGTCGGGCCGCAAGGCCCCAAGGGAGACACCGGGGCAACCGGCCCCCAAGGCCCCAAGGGGGACACCGGCGAAACCGGCCCGCAGGGCCCCGCCGGAGCGGACGGCGCCAAGGGCGATACCGGCGCAACCGGGCCCGCTGGAGCAGACGGGAAGTCTGTTAAGAGCATCACCCTCACCGCAGACGGCACCGGGAAAGTGACCGGCGGTACGGCCACGCTGACGGACGACTCCACCGTGCCGATCACCGTGACAACCGCCACCGCCTAAGACCAAGGAAAGGAGCACGAATATGATCCAGATCATCGCGGGCACCTTCGGCTATTACAACGGCCGCAAGGTCGTCCCAATCACCAACGCGGACGGGCCTCAGAAGTTCGACCCCGAGCTCGAGGCCCGTCTGGTCAAGCAGGGTGTCGCCAAGTATGTCGACGAGCAGCCCGTGGCCCCTGTCCCGGCCGCAAAGCCGGAGCAGGAGCCCGAGGCCGCACCAGAGACCGGCGACACGCCCGCCGCTCCTGAGTACGACGAGGACATGAAGCTCGACGAGCTGAAGGAAGTGGCGGCCGCCTATGGCGTGGACGCCTCTGCCATGCGCAAGAAGGCCGATGTCATCGCCGCCATCAAGGAGGCGAAGGCAGCGGCCAACGAGGCCGACGACGACCAGACCGGCGACAATGAGGAGCCCCCTCAGATCGGCGCCGCGGATCCCGTCTAATGGCCTTCGACTTCAAGAAAATGGTCGCTGACGACCGCCGCCTCGTGTTCCTCAACCTCGCCGAGTTCGGCGAGGAGCACAAGGTCGACGGAAAGACCATCACCGTCGTGCTGGATGACAACGCCCTGAAAGAACGCCAAGGGGGGCAAGAGCTGGGCGTGGCAGAGTCGTCCCTCATGCTGTATGCAGCAGTCGAGGATCTGCCGCCCCGGCGCCCGGCGGGAGAAGGGCTCAACATCGACGGCCGCGAGTATATCGTCAACGACTGGAGCGAGGACATGGGCGTCGCCACCATCGCGCTCGGCCAGACCGTGACCATGTAAAGGAGGTGCAGCCGTGTCCATAGTCAACAGCATCGAGACCGTCCGGGAGTGGCTGGGCTCCACCGTCTGCCCGATGGTGCAGCTCAAGCTCCCCGACGACAGCGCGACCGACGCCTCCTACCCCTACAAGCTGGTCAACCCGACCGCGTTCTCGCTTTTCGTCCCGTCGAAGGACAGATTGCCCCCGAAGGTGCCGGCCCCCATCCCATCGGTCTGCGTGCAGATCGTGGAGGGCACCGACAGCCTGACCATGAGCTCGAGGAGCATCAAGATCCGGCTCTGCTTCTCTGCGTGGGATCCCGGCTACCACGGGCGCGACATCTTCAAACCGAAAAACGACGGCAGCGGCGCATACGTCCAGCGGCAAAACGAGGAGGCCGCGGCCTTCTTCGAGAAAAACGGCGAGGGCTGGCGCGACGCATGGAATTTTGTGGACACGGCCCTCCGCATGATCGAGAACGCCGAGTACATCGGCCCGCTGCGCGTCATGAAGGAGGACGGCATCACCTTCGGCCCTGTGTCTGAGCAGGACGCCGTCCCGGACTTCTACCCCTACTGGTTCGCGTGGGTGGAGTTCGCCGTCGAGGAGATCCTGACACGCACGCCGAAGGACTACCAACACCTGCTTTAAGGGCAGCCAGCCGGCTGCTCTAATTTTATGCAAAGGAGGAAAAGCAGATGGCAAACGAATACCTCTACGGCGCATACGGCCACATCGGCGAGACTGTGGCACAGAGCGCCGTGCAGGCGGGCACCACGCCGGTCTACATCGGCACGGCACCCGTCAACCTCGTGCGCGGCTTCGCAGACGCCGGCGTCATCAATGAGCCCATCAAGCTCAGCAACATGATCGACGCGCAGCGAAAGCTCGGCTATGCGGCCGACTGGGGCACCTTTACGCTCTGCGAGGTCATGAACGCGCACTTCAACAACACCCTCGGGAACATCGGCCCCATCTACGTCATCAACGTCCTCGACCCGTCTGCGGGCAAGCACCGCAAGGCGACCGAGACCACCCAGCAGCTCTCTTTCACGGGCGGCCGGGCCGAGTTTGCGAGCTCCACCATCATCCTCGACACCCTGACCATCGCCAAGAGCGATGGCGGCGACTACGCCGAGGGCACCGACTACGCTGTGGACTATAACTTCACCAAGGGCACCGTCATCATCACCAGCCTGATCGCGGACTCCCCGCTCACCGGCACCCTGACGGCCAGCTTCTACGAGGTGGACGACAGCGCCATCGAGGACGACGACATCATCGGCGGCGTGACGGCCGGCGGCGAGTACAGCGGCCTGAGTTCCATCGCGCTGCTCTACCCCGAGCAGTTCGCGGTCTGTAACCTGATCGCCGCCCCCGGCTGGAGCCAGAGCCCGGCGGTCTACAACGCCATGCTCACCGCCAGCCAGAAGATCAACGGCCACTGGGACGCCTTCGTCGTCGCTGACCTGCCCCTCGTGGACAGCAGCGCGCAGGCGGTCGACACCATCACCAAGGCCATCGCGTGGAAGAAGAACAACGCCTTCACCGGCGAGCGGTCGAAGGTCTACTGGCCGCAGGGCGTCGACAACCTCGGCAACATCTACCACCTGAGCACGCTGGCCGTGGTCGAGCTCATGCGGGCCGACTTCAGCCACAACAGCGTGCCGATGGAGACCTGCGGCAACAAGGCGATCCCCATCATCAAGCAGTATTTTGGGGCCAACGCCACCAACCGCGGCTTCAGCCAGCAGGAGGGCAAGGAGCTGACGCAGAACGGCATCAGCACGGCCGTCGCATGGGGCGGCGAGTGGGTGCTGTGGGGCGACCACACCGCCGCCTACACCTACGGCGCCGACGTGGATCCCCGGGCGATCTTCGACGTGTCCATGCGTATGCTCATGCACATCACCAACGACTTCCAGAGGGAGTGGAGCCCGCGCATCGACGAGCCCATGACCCGGGCGCTCAAGGACGAGATCATCAACCGCGAGCAGGAGAAGCTCGACGGGTATGTCAGCATGGGCGCGCTGCTGGGCGAGCCGCAGATCGTGTTCCTCGAGAGCGAGAACAGCACCACCGACATCATGAACGGCGACTTCCGCTGGGACATCGCCGTCACCCCGACCCCGCCCCTCAAGTCTGCGAGCGTGTACGTCGCATACACCGACGCCGGCTTCTCTGTCTACTACGAAGGAGGTGACGAGTAATGGCAAATCTGTGGCTTGACCTGAAGGGCCCCATCCTCGCCGACACCGTGTACATCAACGGCGTCCTCGTCGCCAAGGACGTGACCATCACCCTGCCGGCCGTCACCCATGTGACCGCCGATTATAAGGCGATGGGCACCTACACCGCACCCATGACCGGCCAGATCGAAGGCATGGAGGCCGCCATCACCAAGATCGGCATCGACAAGGGGCTGCGCTCCATGGTGCAGCTCGAGAGCAAGACGCTGGAGGTCAGATGGGCGCAGGATGTCAAGTACGCCGACGGCTCCACCAAGACCGAAGGCTGCAAGGCGTTCATGCGCTGCGTCCCGAAGCTGATCCCGGGCCTGTCCGTGGATCCGGGCAACCCTTCGGAGAACGAGGTCACGCTGGCCGTGAGCCGCTATCAGGTTTTCGTCGCCGGCGAGGAGTTCTGCCTGATCGACCAGCTCAACACCATCATGCGCATCGGCGGCGTGGACTACGTCAAAGACCTGCGCAGCGTGCTGTAACAACAGATGGGCGCCGCCCGAGGTGGGCGGCGTCCCTCTTTTTATCAACGAAAGGAGACAACGACCATGGAAAAGCTGACACTCAGCAACCCCATCACCATCAACGGCAAGAAGGTCAAGACTCTGACCTATGATACCGGCGCGATCACCGTGGGAATGTTCGCCGAGGCCGAGGCGCTGAAACTGCGCGCCACCACCCACAAGGCCGGCGGCAGCGCCGGCGCCACCGAGCTCGACTACTCCATGCACCTCTACCTCGCTATGATGGCGATCACCGCCGTCAACCCCGACATCGACATCGCTGACCTCGAGCGCATCAGCGGGCCCGATGTCATGGAGCTGGTGAGGATCGGCCGAAATTTTACCACAACGAGGTCGGGGGCACCCTCCGAGCAAAACGACTCGGAGAGCTCGTCCGAGACTACTCCCGAGCCTTCCACATCTCAGTCGGAGAGCTCCGACGGGAACGCCTGACCGACTTCCTGCTCGAATACTACGAAGCGGCCGAGGAGGCGAAAAAGCAGCGGGCAAAGATCCCGAAGCCGAGGATCCCCCACATCCGGCCGCATAGGAGGAGGTAATAAAAACACCAGAGGCCGAAACCTCTGGTGAGCTGATTAGCTGTTTTGAAGATTGACGGGAGATCCTTCGGTGGTCAGAAAATGCCGACCACCGTCTGGCACTGTTATGACGATATACTCGCATTCTTGCGTAGCCGATACCGAAACATTGTTTCCGTTTTCCGGCCAGCTATATCGTATCTTTCGTTGCCATGTCTTACCTGTGAGGAAACTAACACCCTTCACGATGACGAGCTCCGGCTCTACATCAGAAACAACGGCGCAAAACACTGGCGTCAAAATGAAGGCGTCCGGTCGATCGTCGAGCAAATGCCGCTGCCCGCTTTTTTCTGGTGTCAGTGTGTAAAGATTTCCTTCTTCGGTCAGGACATACGCAATACCGGCATCAGTAACGACCACCGACTCAACACCCTCGTCCATCTGCCTGCACCTAATCCCCTCGGCCTGCCTTGTTAACGCTATACATTCGTTAGCGTTTCCATCGTAACCGATATGCAGAAAGAAGGCCCGAGAGGGCGACGCCCATGCTTCAGAGGAGTCAAGCCATTCTTTGCCCTTTTTGTAGAGCATAACAGGCGCCCCCTCCTCGTTTATGAGCGCTTCCCAATCTCCACTTCTCACAGTTTTAGGCTTTTTCTTCTGCGGGTGTTCTGGCTTGCCAAACAGTTTAGAAATCAGACCCATAATATCGCCCCTTTCTCGGCAACTTTTAGTCACCTTTGGGATAATTATACCCCAATCCAACACAACAACGCAAGGAGGTGAAGAAGTGGCAAAGAACAAAGTTATAGAAGCGGTCGTTAGCTTTGCGGGTGTGATTGACCCAAGCCTCGCAAAGTCGATCGAGGGGGCCGAAAAGTATGTGGACAACCTTGCCAAAAAACTCAAGACGGGCGCAGTTGTCGCGGCAATAACTTCAATTCCCGTACTGACTGCGAAGGCCGTGGCCGACGCTGGATCCTATCTGGCCGACCTCGGCAACGAGTACAACACGGCCATCAATCCTGTCTCTTATACACATCTCCGAGCCCACGAGACGGAGCTACATCTC
>OBIX01000012.1_pt1 | contig 52372 bp, 71 predicted proteins | sample 1496251 | NCBI WGS metagenome assembly OBIX01 (sample SAMN05065742, study PRJEB22554) | human gut metagenome | biome: ENVO:2100002; feature: ENVO:00000062; material: ENVO:00002003 | host: Homo sapiens | place: USA | reverse complement strand
CCGGGGTCGCCCTTCTCGCCCTTAGCGCCGGTCGCGCCCTGCGGTATGCCGAAGTTGAACTGCGCGGCAGATGCCGTGCCTGCGTTCGTGACGGTGGCGCTGCTCCCCGGAGGCAGGGTGGTGACCGTGCCGACGGCGACGGTCGCGGCGGTTCCCGGTATGCCTTGGTCGCCCTTTGCTCCCGTGTCGCCCTTCGGCCCCTTCTCGCCGGTGTCGCCCTTGTCTCCCTTCGCGCCAGTGTCCCCCTTCGGGATGCCGAAGTCGAAGCGCGCTGCGGTCGCCGTGCCGACGTTGGACACCGTGGGCTGCGAGCCTGCGGGGAGGCTCGTCACGGTGCCGACCGTTATGGTCGCGGCGGTGCCGGGAACGCCCTGCGCGCCCTGCGGTATGGCGAAGTCGAGGATTGCCGCGTTCTCGGTGCCCGCGTTGTCAACGGTCGCTTTGCTTCCAGCAGGGAGCGTCGTCGTGGTTCCAACGGTGATCGTGGCCGCTTGGCCCTGCTGCCCTTGCGGCCCCGTGTCCCCCTTCGCGCCCGTCTCGCCCTTCTCGCCCTGAACCAAGCCGAAGTCGAGCACGGCGGAAAGCGACGAGCCGGAGTTCACGACAGTCGGCGAGCTTCCCGGAGGCAGCGACGTGACCGTGCCGACCGTTACGGTCGCGGCCTGTCCGGGCGCGCCGGTGTCGCCCTTGTCGCCCTTCGGGCCGTCTTGGCCCGCAAGACCCTGCGGCCCTCTCTCGCCCTGCATGCCCTGTATGCCCTGCGGGCCTTGGGGTATCGTGAAGTTGAACACCGCGTTCGTGGTGTCGCCGGAGTTCGTGACCTGCGCTGCCGTGCCGGGGTCTCCGGTCGTGACCGTGCCCACCGCGATGGTGGCGGCTATGCCGGGGTCTCCCTTGTCGCCCTGCTCGCCCTGCAAGCCGCGCGGCCCAGTCGCTCCCGTGTCGCCCTTCGGGCCTTGCTCGCCCCTCTCCCCTTGCTCGCCCTTCGGGCCTTGCTCTCCCTGCGGCCCCCTCTCGCCCTGTATGCCCTGCGGCCCCTGCTCGCCCTGCTCGCCCTTGTCGCCCTTCGCGCCCTTGGGCAGGAAGAAGTTCAGAACGGGGTTCTGCACCGTGCCGGTGATCGTCACCTGCGGGGTGTCCGACGTTGCGACGGTTCCGATGGTGAAGTGCGGTATCAGCTCGCCGCTGTCGAGGCGGTCGTTTATCTCCTTGATCTGCGCGTATATCTGGGCGAGAATCTTGTTGAACTCGTCCTGCGTCTGGTTCACCTCGTAAAGGTGGGCGCGCATGATGCGGCGGGCGAACGCGATGTAGGCCACGCGGTAGAACTTCGTGTTGTAGTCGTAGGCGAGGAAGTCGCCCATGATGTCGGTTATGGTCTCGTCGGCTGGGTTGACCACGTAGTGGTCGCTGATCTCGTTCGCCTTGATGTCAACCTGCTGCTTCTGGTCTGGGTCGAAAATCTCGTCGATCTTCGCGCACAGCGCCGCGAGGTCGGTCACTTCCAAGACCTCGTACAAAGCGCCCGTGAGGGTGTTCGTAATCCAGTCGCCGAGATTGACGGCTGTTCCGTTCTTATCTACCAGCATCTCGCGCTCCTTCAATCCGATGTTGCCTCCATTGTATGAAAAAGGCGGGGTTCGCGCTATGGAGCTGGCGCGCCCTTGACATACGTTGCCCCCCCCCAGTTAGCATGTTCAACGAGAGGAGGGCGACGATGAAGCTAAAGTACAGGCAGGACGGCTCGCTCGTCACCGTTCCGATACAAACGCCGATAGCGAGCACTTGGGTGAGCATCGGCAACTTGAACGGCGGCGATCTGATCGGTTATGACATCGACTTGTCGATCTTAGGGTACACGGTGGAGCCGCAGGTGTGGTTCCAGCCGTACCGATGCTCATGCGTTGTGAGCATCTACCAGATAAGCCCGACATATTGCAGGCTTTGGGTCTACAATCCGAAGAGCACTACGGAAGTCATGCAGGGATGGCTGAAGACATGCGAGTATTAAAAAAAAGAACCCCTCTCGCGAGGGGTTCTTCATTCGCTGCGGCCTTACAGGTAGATGACCTGACCGGGGTAGATCACGTTCGGGTCGGAGATGCCGTTCTTCGCGGCGAGGCCCATGTAGTTGGAACCCCAGCCGTTGCTCGCGGCGATGGTGGAAAGGTTGTCGCCCTCCCGAACCGTGTAGGTTCCGCCTCCGCCGACCTCCGCCGCCGCGCCGCCGTTGGTCAGGGCGATGTTGCCGATGTCGATTGCTGCGGTCACCTGACCGTCTCGACCGATCACCGCGCGGCGACCGTCCAGCTCCATCACGACGTAGGTGCCGTGGACGGCGAGCGGGGTGCCGTTCTCGTCAACGGGCGTGACGACCTTGACAAGCGAGCCGACCGAGATTGTCGGGGAGCCGCCGGAGCCGCCGCCGACCTTCGCGAGGTTGGAAGCGTCGATGGCCGCCGTGACCTGACCGCCGCGACCGATCACGATGCGGTTGCCGGACACCTCCATCACCTCGTAGGTGCCGGAGGTCGCGAGCGACGTGCCGTTCACATCGACGGGGTTGGTCACGGTCACGATGTCGCCGACGCTGAAGGAGGCCGACGGCGCTGGCTCCGGGGAAGGCTCCGGCGGCACGTAGCTGCCGCCGTGAATCTCCTGCGGGAAGTCCCTGTAGCACTCGTTCGCGTCCAGAGGGCCGATGCCGCCGATGTAGGCGGCCGAGGTGTACTGCCAGATGTCCGCCGTGCCGTTGTAGGACAGGTCGGCACCGTACTCGGCGACCCAAGCGGTGTAGGGCAGGATGCGCATGTCCTGCGCGTTCGCGTTGTAGCGCCCGGTGTACCAGCCGAACCAGTACCCGGCTGCCTCGATCTGCGGGCCGACGACCTCGCACGCGCGACGGTAGAACCATTCCAGACCCGGCTCCTCAACGTCGAGGTAGGCGGGGAAGCCCATCTCGGACGGGTCGGGGAGCAGGCGCAGCATGTGGGCCGCCTCGCTGTTCGCCATGGAATCGTTCGACGCGTAAGAGTACAGGTACACGCCGAAGGGGATGCCGAGGCGCTTGCACTCGGACATGTTGCGATGGTACTGCCGGTCGTCTTGGTTCGCGTAGTCGCTGCCGTAGCCGCAGGACAGGATTGCCCCGTCGATTCGGCCCACGAGGGCATCCCAGTTGATGGTGCCCTGATGGTGCGATACGTCGATGAGCGTCATTGTCATGGTGTTTCTCTCCTTTCGCTCGATGGGGACATTCTACCACCGAGGAGGGAGGAGGGACACGCGGTCACGAAACGGGCAGGTAGTCCTTCAGGACTTCCTTCGTGTTCGCGTCGCGCCTGACGATGACGGGCTGCGGGATGCCGTTGACGATCTTCACGCCGAAGACGACCTCCTGCACGGGGTGCGCGGTGTCGGCGGTCTTGTATCCGCTCGAAGCAACAACGTCGATGGGGTCTGCGGTCGCCATCGCCCTACCAAGCGTCGGCGTGGACTTCGACGGCCATGCCGTCAACCGTCTTGATTCTAAGGCCGTCCACGGCCTCCCAGCCGCCCGAAGGAACCGTTATGGGGGCGCAGGCCGCCTTGCGGTAAACCATGGCCTTGGAGACGTTCAGGGAGGCTCTGGCGTATATGCGCGTGCCCGCGTACTCGCCAAGGTATCTCTCCTCGTCGTCGAGAGCGTCCACCGCCTCGGACATCGCCCTCTCGACATCGGTCTCCCCGAGGGGGTTGTCGCCCACTCCCTCCAAGCCGAGCATCTGGTACATCTGCTCGCGCTCGATCACTTGGATGCGGTCGTCGTACTCGTCGCGACCGTGGTAGAGGACGCGGAAGTCGTCGTCTCCCTCTTCGAGGACTTCGAGCGACCGGTACTTGCCTCCGGGAAGGTAGTAGGGGTTTGCGAAGTCGGAAGGCTCGAACACGGCCCCCGGCTTGATCTCGTCGTACGAAACGGGGGTTGCCATCAGCGCTTCTCCCCTATCAGGAACACGATCACGACGAGGCAGGCGAGCAGGAGCGTAAGGTACGCCTCCATGATTCCCTGCGAGGCCACGGCCACCGCGATCACGGCGAGCGCTATGTAGGACGGCAACCGCAGGTCTTTCGTCCGCTTGCCCCCGTTCCCGCGCATAAGCTCGTAACGCTCCTTGGTGGTCATCTCAAACACCCGCCTTTCTTGTCCCTTTCGCTAAGGATAGCAGGAAGTCGGCTCGCCGCGCAACGGGTTAGCCGCACAGGCGGTCGATGACGAGGGCCTTGTCAATCGCCACCATCTCCGAATCGACGACGTACGCCTTGAACTTGTCGAGCATCACGCGGGTGTTGCGGAAGTACAGGCTGAACGGCATGTCCTCCAAGCGCAGCGTGGCGCGCACGAAGCCGTTCTTCATGAACTCGACCGTCGCCGGGAACTCCATCCCGCTCTCGATCAGGGCCGCCTCGCCCTGCCCGATGGAGAAGAACGTGTCAACGCCCCGCCACATCAGCGTAAGCCCGTACTCGCCGTCGCCCACCGCGTATCTGCCGTTCGCCCCGGTGACATGCACCATTGTCGGCCTCCTTTAGTCTCGAATCTCCAAGTTGGAGCTGATGCGCGCCGTCAGGTTGCGCTCGCTGAAGCAATGCTCCTGAACGGTGACGACGTGGCGCTTGCCGAACTTGTCCCTGTAGCGGACGCGCCTGCCCTTCCGCGACACGACCGTTATCAGGTCGCCGTCGAGCGTCTTGTAGCTCTGCCCGCCTCGAACTTGGTGCACATGCCGCCGTCCTTCCTCTCTGGCTCCTACTTCCTGCCATTCTCCTTGTCGGCGGCCTTCTCCGCAAGCCGCTTCTCCGCCTCGGCGCGGCGCGCTTCGTATGCCGCAGCCATCTCGTCGCGGAAGAGGGACAGCACATCCACGACGCTCAAATTCTCGGGCAGCATGCAGCCGTCAATCGCATCGCGGCACCACCTGTCGAACGGCTCGACCGCATCGACGCGCCCGCCGTGCTCGAACTCCGTCATGATCGCCGGTCTGCCGAAGTTCACGGCCCGGCGCGCCGTCTCGATGCCCAAGGCGCGCAGCTTGTCGGACAGGATGTCGGGCCGCTCCGCGCGGCCTCCCTCCATGGCCGCCGTCAAGCGGTCGGACAGACGGGCGTTCTCCGCCGTCAGCGCGTCGATGGTGCGGTACGCCCGCATGATCTCCGACACCACCGCCTCCCCGCTCATCGGCGTTGCCGCCTCGTGCGCCCGCGTCTTCTTGATGCTGCCGCCCAGCGTCGGCACGCTCTTGTGCTCCACAGCCATGTCTTTGCTCCTTCTCGATTATTTTATCGAGCGCGTCCTTGACGCGCATGGGCTTCCCGTCGATCTTCACCCTGCGCTTGTCGTCGTCCGTGAGCGCCAGCAGCGCGCCCACCGTGATCTCGCACTCTCCGTCCCATAGGTGCTGGTCTTTGATCTTCATGCCCATGCCCTGAACGTCGCCCTTTCCTCGCGCCGATACGCCAGCAGCTCCCTGTGCTGCCAGCATTCCTGATACTCGACCCGCCTCCCGTAGGAGCGCAGAAGCCGCTCGTGCTCCTTCAGGTCGTCCGGGCAGATGTGTCGCCGCTGCGGCCCTCCGGAATCATGACCTTGCAATGGCCCTCGTACGCCATTTCCCCCTCCTTACGCCGACAGCAGCACGGCCATGACGAACCCGCCGAGCAGGAACGCGACGGCGCACGGAACGACGAACGGCTCGACCTCCCGCTGCCACGCCTCGCGCCACTCCTGCTCGGTCATGCGCCCCCTGCCGTCCCCGAACTTCCTTGGAACGCGCCTCTGGCGGCTTCTGACGGCCCTGTGGGCCGAGTTGTCGGTATACATGGTGTCTTCCTTCCTACGCCCGTCTATAGGGCGTTACGCGAAGCCCTGCGGCTTCATTCTACACGATGTAAGATAAGAAGTAAAGAGAATAAATTAAGAAAAGAAATTAAGATGGACGCGGGCATGCTGCGTGTCCGAGGAGGGAAAGGCCAATGGATGCCCGTAGGCTGGGTTCGCCCGCGCCCGCACCGATTGTCTCACGTCCGGGCTGCGGGCGAAAGCCCCGTTTCACCGCTCGGAAAAATCGAGGCGGGGAAGAATGTCGGCTGTCAGCTGGAACCCCTTCATGCATCCGAACCTGTCGGCTCCGAGCCGGTACGAGCCGAACGCGCACCCGGCGCACCCCTCGTCGCCCATGCCCCATTTGCGGACGCATTCGCCGACGCTCGCGCATCCGCGCGCCATCCTGCACGCCGACACCACCTGCTCCGGGCTTATCGGCCTGTAGTCCCAGAGCATGCACCCGACGTTGACGATCTGCATGGCCGGTTTCTGGAAGATAGCCAAGTTGCGTATCATGTCGTGCTCCGGTGTCGCATGGACGTGGCCGTGCAGCATGAAGATCGTCTCGTTCTCGCGGTTCTTCGTGTGATGCCTGCCGTTGTAGCAGGGCATGGGGTAGTGGCTCATGAGGAACTTCATATGGTCGTGCCGCACCTCGCGGTAGTCCCGCGCGTCCTCGAACTTCACAGCGGCCTTGGCCGTGAGCCTTCCGTTGCGCATGGCGCGCCGAAGCCCGGAATCGTGGTTGCCGAACACGAGCCTGATCTTCCCGTTCAGGCGCTCGGCGATGGACGAAAGGTACTCCGGCTTGCCGCTCATGGCGAAGTCGCCGAGATGGTACACGATGTCGCCCTTGCGCACGGTTTCGTTCCACCGCCGCACAAGCTCCTCGTCCATCTCCTCGGCGGAGCCGAACGGCCTGCCGTCCATGGCGATCACGTTCTCGTGGCCGAAATGTGTGTCCGCTGTGAAGTGTATCGCCATTGCCGCGTCCTCCGTCCGTCGTTCAAAAAAAACGGGCGGCGGCAACCATCCATCGAACCGCCGCCCTTGGGAGCCGCATTGAGCGCGCGCTGGCTCCCTTCCACTTCCGGCAAAGGCTTCTAAGGTCAAGCAGCCCTACTCCCGTTCGGGAACCCAGCCGGTCGCGGCATCCGCGCTCATGATCGCCTCCGCCGCGTGCTTTGCGCCCAGCCGCACCTCGATTCAGTGGCGTAGGACTGTGCCTGTCCACCATGCACGAATAGTGCCGCCCGCCCCTATGCCGGGTCTTTCGCATAGGGTTCGATGGGCGCTCCGCCCCTCCGAACAGAGCGCGCATCGAACCTCATGCCGAAGGGAAGAGCGCGGGACGGCGGAGGAATCGAACCGCCTGATCGCCGACCACCTCAATCGGCGAACCCGCCCCGACGGCGCTTTCCGCCCTCAACGTATCGCCCTGCCGTCGCAGGGGGTATCCAGTGGGCATCCAGCGCCGCATGCGGGCCGTCCCGCTCCCCGCAGGACGCGTTTTCGGGCTTGGGTGACGGCCCTACTTGCATCCCGCTGACAGTGCCGTTCCGGCTATTCACAGCCTTGCAGTGAGTGGTCGGCCTGTATGCCGCACCTCAACCGACTTGACCGCAAGGCGACTGCTCGTCTGGCACCCCCGGTAGGAATCGAACCTACGACCTGATTCTTAGGAGGAATCTGCCCTTCCGCTGGGCTACGGGGGTGCGTTGTCAACGTTTCGTCCGGGAGGGTGTACGGCCCTCCCGGCTCCGGGCATCCCCGTCGCGCTTGCCCGCTCTCCTCCCTCCACGGGAGGCGCGTACATGGGCGCTCCGAACGCCGTTGGGCGGGCATTGCCCCGCCGCCGCAACGGTACGCGTACCTCGCTCCGGTGCGCTCGTCCTTCGTGCGCGCCGTCGAGCGTCTTATCTCGCCGGTGCGTCGCCCATGTTACCACACTTCTTAACTTTTGTCTTAACTTTTTCTTTCTTTTTTTTATCTTACAAAAGAAAGGCCCGCGATTGCGGGCCGTCGGCTTCAGTCCGGGAGGGCGGGAATCGAACCCGCACATGCTGTACCTGTTACGGCGCGCCCAGTGCTCTGCCGTTGAGCTACCTCCCGATGCATGGGAAGCGCCGGAGGAAGGTGCAATGCGCACCGTTCGGGCGCTTCCCAAGTTCGCTGCGGGTGCCCTCGCCGTCCGCAGTCAGGATGCCCACCGATGATGACTTTCGGCATCCTCCCTCGCCCCTCTGCGCGGCCCGTTCGCAGCGGCCCGTGCTCGGAACCCGCGTTCGGGAAACTACCGGATAACGGCGTCCTCCCACCGCGTACCCCGCTCGCCTCCTCTGCGAAAGTCGGCCACGGGGGTGCCTTCGTGGATGCGCGCGAGCGTCACGTCCGATTCGTCCATAGCCCTAGCCATCGAAGGCCTAGCGCCGCATCCCAAGGCATCAGCTTCGTCGCTGACGGAAAGTCGAGGGCGGGGAGCTGCGGGCCGACGATGCGACGGCGCGCCCCTCATCCTTTCGGGCAGAACGGCGCGACCTCGATTAAATAATCGACATGTCGCATCAACCGCCCTCGGCCTTCCGTCAGCGGGCACCTTTCGATGCCGCGCTGCTGTATGTATGGTACGGGGTGCAGGTGTCGAACCTGCGGCCAAGGAATTATGAGTTCCCTGCTCTACCGTTGAGCTAACCCCGCATGGATGTCAAAGAGCGTTCAAACGACGCTTCGATGCGTTCTTCGTTGCCTTACCGCACCTATTGTGTCCAAGCATACGCCATATCGTTTGGAAAGCGCCGTATACGGTTCGGCGCTTTCCCTTATATGCCGCACATCGTCGTTCGTCAGCTTGCGTCTTCCGCTCAACTTTCTGCCAAGCACATCGCGAGCGTGCAAGATGTTCTCTCTCGACCGGTGCACCATTCAAGGTTCTCGACAGCGTTGTTGGCCTTGTCGCCGTCGATGTGGTTCACTTGCGGCTTGCCATCGTCGTTCGGTATGAACGCCTCTGCGACAAGCCTGTGGATGCACTTTGTTTCCGTTGCGCCCATGTTGCTCAACAGAACAAGATGGTATCCGTATGTGTTCACCCGGTCGGCAAGAATCTTTTCCGATTGCATGCGATGGAGGCTTCCATCCGCCCTGTAAATAGGGCGTTCGAGGCTTTTGACGCGACCGCAACTGGATATTTGATAGCACCCTTCGCAGCCTGCTATGCCGCGCCATTCCTCCATCGCATGCACCTTCTCCACCTTGCGCTGCCTCGCAACGGGCATCCTATCACGTGTTAAGAAAAGAAGTCAAGTGAAAAGTGGGAAATATGAAGGGTATATGTAAAACAAGAATGTAAGAGAATAATTTAAGAAAAGAAGTTGAGATTAAAACCGATAGCGTGTAACATGGACGGCATCGGAGCGAACGAAGCGAAGGAGCGACCATGAAGACGAACGAGACCGAGGCGCGCGAGATGGCCGACGAGGGGATGCCGGTCGAGACGCGAAGATCGTGTCGAGCGACCTGCTGCCCGGCTGCTGGGACGTGGTGCTGAACGGCGAGAGGAAGGGCACCATCGGCATCGACCGCCAAGGCGAGTTCAACGTGTCCATGAAGGACGGCACCGAAACCTACGGCGAGGGATACCGCCTCGATTCTCTGCGCAAGGCGAGCGAATGGGCGATAGCCCATCTCGCGCACGAGGAGATAGGGAAGGGGTGGTAGCCATGGAGTGGTACGGAAGCGTCGAGAACCGCATGGACGAGGGCAAGCAGGTCGGCGCGCTGCGCGTGGGCATGGGCGCGACGGAGATGATGTACTCCGACCGCGAGCCGTACACGGTGCAGAAGGTCGTCAGCCCCTCCCGCGTGATCGTGACCAAGGACAAGTGGACGCGCGTCGATTCCAACGGGCGAAGCGAGTGCCAAGAGTACGCTTGCGAGAGCGTTCCGCTGACCGTCGGCGAGAAGAAGCGGCGCTGCACGCACATGCTCTTCATGCAGATCGGAACCGACAGATGCGACGACAGGGGCGAGACGGACGGCTGCGGCGGCTGCAAGTGGCTCAGGGAGACCGCGCCAACCAACGGCGTGACGCTCGTCAAGACCAAGCGGGGGTGGAAGGCGCTCGGGCAAGACCGACGGTTCGCGCTGGGCATCCGCGAGAAGTGCGAAGACCCGACGTTCTAGGAAGGAGCAGGGAGATGATCTACCAGTTGGAGGCCATGCACGACGCGAAGAAGTCGTTCTACGGGAAGGCGCTCGTGGAATCGGGGGGGGCACCCTGACGCTGTACAGCTACGGCGCTAAGGTGGCCGAGACGCAGGGGCAGGGCCGCATCGCGCTCTACCCGGACGCGGACTACAGCCCGACCACGCGCAGGCACGTGAAGGAGTTCGCCAAGCAGCAGGCCGGGAAGTCCATATCGACCGAGGAGCTGCGCGCCGTCGTCGATGGGCGCATGCGCTTCGAGGACGCGGGCCAGCCGCTCGCGTAGCGGGGGGGGCTTTCGGCCCTCCCCTTACGCGTCGAGGATGCCGTTCAGCTCCTCCTCGTCCGTCATAACGCCAGCGGCCACAAGCTCCTCGCGCGTCCGGGCGCGACCGAGCCTGTCGTAGTCGTCGGCGATAACGTCGTAGTCTATCTCCGTCACGGACTGCGCGGCCTGAACGGGGATGGCCGTGAAGTCCATCTTCATGCCGATGGCCTGCGAGCGGGCGATGATCGAGGCGAGCTGTTCGGGCGTTACCACGCTCTTGACCGCCTCGCCGATTGCCGCCAAGGCCATGTAGAAGCCCTGACGGTCGCCGTCGGCCATGAAGTCCCTCTCCTCCTGCGCCTTCTGCAAGCGTTCCATCGCCTCCATGATCTGCAACATCTCGCCGACGTTGCGCGGCCTTATCTTGCCCTCCGCAACGTCGCGCGCTCCCTGTATGAACATCGTCTGAAGCATGGACTGCGCCGTGATTCGCGGGGTCTCGCCGTCCTCGTTCACGATGCCCTTCATGATGATGCCCGCCTCCAAGGCGGTCTCTTCGAGATGGTGGTTCGCCATGTGGTTCTGAAGCGTGCGCGCTCGGAAGTCGGTGCCGTACGCCTTGTTGACGACGGACGCAAGCTCCGTCCACGACAGCGCCGCGCCGGTGACGCACGTCATCTCGATTGCCGCGCGGTCTGGGTGCGAGCACACCTTGCACTTCGCGGGCCTTCCCTTGCGTATGTTCTTCTGTGCGGTCATGTCGGCAATTCTACGACAAACCACCCATGAAAGCAAAAGACCCCGCCTTACGCGGGGTCTCCGTGGCTCCTATGGGCGTTCGCTAGGGTTGCAGCCTGCTCGCCATGACCGTCTCCACGAGGGAGCGCGCCGCGATCTCGCAGTTGCCCTTGACGACCGACAGCGGGTCTTCCCCGTCGAGCGCGCCAGCGTCGAACGTGACGGAGGTCGTCAGCTCGAAGAGCTGGCCCCCGAACGAGAGGCCGACGAGGATGCCCGACGCGAGGCGGTCGCCGTCGATTCCCTCGTTGGCCGGTACGGTGTACACGAGGTTTCCGTGCAGGTTGCGCGCGACCAGAGCGCCGCTGACGGCCAGCGCCAGCTCGCGGCGCACTGCGCCCGTCCAGCGCTTGCAGCCGCTTCCAACGCCCTCGCCCGACGCGGCGGGCAGCTTGGCGACGGCGTTGCCGTTGTAGGCGCACACGATCTCGCGCCCGTCCACGCGCGCGGCGTACGGGCTTCCATCGCCGCCAAGAACGGCCTCCGTGACCTTCTCGGCCTTACCCTTGCTCGCCATCTCGCACCGCCCTCTCGCAGACCTTGCGGTAGCCTTCCAGCTTCCACAGCTCGTCCTCTATGCGCTTCTTGCAAATCTCAACGCCAAGATCGTGGTCGTAGTTGTCCGGGTCGATGCACGCGCTCTGCTCGGTGATCGTCCAGCCGTTCGGGAACTTGGCCGTGACCACCGTGGTGTTGCCGTAGAGCTTGCAGTCGGAGAACTCGGCGGCCTCCATGAGCGCGTCGATCTCCTCGCCCGTCACGCGGTTGTCGGTCTGGCCGGTCTCCAGCGGCTTCGGCTCGAAGTCCGGGCAACCCTCGCAGCGCTGCGAGCCGACCAGCTCCCTGATGAGGTCGATGCTCTCCACGCGGTCTTTCAGCGCGTCGAGGGCGGCGTTGCGCTCGCCGCAGAAGCCGCCGTGCACCTCCTTGCGGTAGAATTTGGCGATGTGCTTGACGAGCCTGCGCGCCTTGCGCTCGATCTCCTCGTCGTCGGGCCAGCCGTTGAACGCCATCTCGTACTGGAACGACATGGTGTACTTGCCCTCGGAAGGGTCGAAGTCGCACTCGGTCTTCTTCAGCACCTCGAACGCCTCGTCGATCTTGCGCCCGGCGATCTCGGCGGTCGCGCGGTACGTGATGCCGCCTTCCCAGAAGTCGGTCACGACGAGCTGCGCGTCCACGACGCAGCACCCGTCCTCCTCAATGCGCAGCTGCGGCATGCCGTGTAGCCTGTCAGCGACCAGCTCTGCGACGTTCGCGGGCGACAGCGCGCACGGCAGCTTCGCCATCTTCGTCTTTCCCATGATGATTCTCCTTCTCTCTTTACCGGACAGCGGCCATTCTACCGCATGCTCCTTCTTCCGTCGCCGATCATCTCGGCTATCCTGCGCATCGTCGGCTCGACGAGCGCGCGTTTGTTCCACCTGCGCAGCAGCTCGCGCTCCGTCTCGAACCGAACGAAGTCACGGGCATCGTCGGCTTCCGCGCCCAAAAGCACGCGGTCAACCGTCACGAACCCGCAGTCCGGGCACTTCAGGGAAGCCGAAACGTAATCGGACATGGTGCCGTCTGACTTCTTCACCTCGGTCAGCAAGTCCGCATCGCAGCCGCACGCGTGGCACGGCAGGGGCGCTCCATCCTCCGCGAGGCGGTTTGCCGCCCCTTCGTGGCCCAGCATCGCAAGCTCGACGGCCTCCTCTGCCGGAACGTCGGACATCGGCAGGTACGCCGCGCACGACTTCAGCGGACGATGCGCGCCCTGAAGCAGCATGATGTCGCCGAACGCCCGCGCACCGACCCTTCCGGGAAGCACCGGGCACGCCGCGAAGATGCGGCCGCCGCCCTCGTACAGCTTCCAGCAGCGGGCGCAGCCCCAGCACTGCGATACCATGTACGGCTCGCACTCGAAAAGCCCCTCCTCCGCGTTCACGTAGGTCAGCGCCTTGCCGCGCAGGCCGCATTGCGGGCATGCCGCCGACATGTCGCTCAGGCTCGTCACGACCTCGACCGCGCCGCAGCTGCGGCACTCGAACGCCACGAGCCTAACGCCTTCTCCCATACCGTCTCCTCTCAGAAGATCGACGGCTGCTGCCACTCGATCTTCTCGCCGTTTCTCAGCCTTGCAGATTCAAACCTAGTTGCAGGGGGGGGGCACTCCTCCGAACGCGCCTCCTGCGGCCTCTGGGGCACCTTCGCGGGCGCTTTCCACCCCTCCTTGGTGTGGTACTCGGAGGGGTGGCCCTCGAACTTCTGAAGGTAGTCGAGGAGCTTCCCGCACGATTCGTGCCCGTAGCGGTAGAGCTTGCGCACGACCACGCACGTCAGCACCGGGTCGATCTCGTTCTCCAAGAAGCAGTCGAGGAGCGGCTTCGGGTCGTCCGGGCCGCACCTCTCCAACGCTTCGAGGAGTTCGCGGTAGCCCTTCCTCTCACCGGGCGCCTTCGGCCTCCCGTTCGAGCGCCCATGACGATTCGCTCCCCACCATCTGTAATCCTCCCTTCTCGGGTATCCTTCCCGTGAGTTAATCCAATCGCATGCGGTCTGGCAGTCCCGCTTGTCGCAGAACAGGGTGTCGGAGTACAACGGGTAACAGTCGTCCTCGCCCTCGTGCTGCGTTTTGAACAGCGACGGCATGCCGCCTTCTTCCGGAAGCTCCGCGACGACGTTTTCGAGGTCGAACCGGCTTGCGCCGTCGATGTCGTCGTCCCCGCTGGGCGCGTAGTAAAGATCGCACGGCTCCGTCCCGTCTGCGCCGCTCTCGTATCTGAACCGCTTCCGCACGCTCGCCAGCACGTACTCTACCGGCTGGTACTCGACGATGCGAACGCCGCATGTCTGGCACGTCTCGGTGTACGCGTTCCCCTGCGGCGAGGTGAACGCGATCTTGCGGTCTTCGTTGCAGTCGGGGCACTTCTCCGGCCAGTCGGTGCGAACCAAGCTGGGACGGTACGCGACGACGCGCTCCGCGAGCGCCGCAATCGCCTCTCCGAGCCATGCGTCGCGCAGCGGCTTGTCGATGCGCATGCGCGCGGAACTCAACTCGCTTTCGAGCGCCTTGCACCTTTCGCGCATCTCATCGCACATCCTGCGCTCCTCGTCGAGCTGGCGCTGCGTCTCTTGCAGCAGGGCCATCTCCTTCGGGTACAGCGCGCCGGTCACGAGGCGGCACACCTCCTCCGGCGTTATGTCGCGGGGAAGCCCTTGCGCCTCGTCAGTCATCCTGCCCCTCCTTGCTCCAATCCTCGTAGCTGTCGGCAAGCGACCACAGCTTGGGGCACCCCAGCTGCTCCATGCGGTCTGCGAGCGCGCGCACGGCGTATGCGTTCTCGACCTTCATGAGGTTTTCGAGGCGCGTGTGCGCGCACGTGTCGCCCGTGCTGTACGCGACGAACGCCGTCATCCTCCCCTCGTCCACGCTCTTCACAACGCCGATCTCGCATTTGAACACGTTGCCGTCCTCGTTCATCGGCGCGTACACCACGAGGTCGCCCTTCTTGAAGAACCCGCTCACGTACCTTTTCTCCGGCATGTCCGTCTCCTTTCTCGATTATTTAATTCAGGCGAGCCGACGTATCTTGCCGGTTTCCCGGAAAATATGCCACGAGCTTACCGGCACCTTCGCCCCGCACCCTCCGCACACCAGAACGTGGTCGAACTCGAAGCGCTCGTCCCCGTCGCAGCGCAGATCGTGCTCGACAGTCCATTCCGTCGGCTTCTCGCAGCGCGGGCAGTAAAGCCAATCGTCCACAACGGCCTCCTTTCGTCCTCGTGCGATCTTACCACATTCCTTCACTGTTGTCTTAACTTTTTCTCTTAATTCTTTTTTTTACTTTCGTCTTTCCGCATCCTGTTGAAGAGCGGTGGAAAAGCAAAGGGGCGGCCCGATGGCCGCCCCTCTCAATCGCCCTGAAGCCCCCGGCGCTGCTCTTCCAGCGCCTCCTCCACGCACCTCTCGATGCGGTCTTCCACGAGCCAGCACACGACCTCCGGCACCGTGAACGGATTGGAGGCGTGCCCTCCCGTAACCTCGTCGTAGACCTTGGGCACGATGTCGAGCAGCACGCTGTAGTCGTGCAGCTCCGCAAGCACCTTCTCCTTCGAGAGCGCGCCGTCCTCGTCGGTCACGAGCCGCAGCCAGAACTCCTCGTCGAACTCGCGCCTTTCGCCCCGCTTCTTCTCCGCGACCGCGCGCCCGGTCGTGTGCTCCGTTCCGGGGAACGGCTCGAACGTCACCGTCCCGTCGCCCGACCCGTGCAGCACCGCCGCGCCCTCGTAGCAGCCGTTGCACACGTCCATGGACACGCCGACCGCGTACGGCTCCGTCCTCTGCCCCCATCCGTTGCGGTCGAGCCATACGGGCACCACAACGCCGACGCGGATGTCGCCGTGGCCGAACTCCCCTCCGCACACCTCGCACCTCACGGCCTTCCTCCCTTCTTCTCGGCGAGCAGCATCTTGGCGCGCATCTCCGCGTAGCCGATCTTGTTGCCGCCGCCGTCGGTCACGCTCACGCACTTGCCGAGGTGCTGGGCGCACTCGACGGCGATTGACAGGTCGCCCTCCGCCCATTCGAGCAGCCTCTTCGCGCGCATGACACCGCAGCGGCACGCCCCGTGCACGCGCAGCACCTTCTCCGTTGTAACGTCGCTCGTCTTAGGCGCAGCGTTTGGGCACACGTCGGACGGCTCGGCGCGGCTGCTCATGACGCGCTTGCGCGTCTCTATAGGAGCGCCGGGGTACTTCGCGCAGCGGCAACGGGCAAGCGACACGTCGCCCGCGTTCCACTCGCATCCGTCGCATAGGTACCAGCACGTCGTTCCCTCGTTATCCATCTTCTTCAATCCTTTCTCCGCACCACGCAGAACGGCACAATGAGGAACACGAACGCGGCCAGAACGACGAGCGCCAGCGGCACCATTGCCGCGTCCTCCATGAACCCGGCGCACCCAGACGGCTGGCGGTTCTTGTAATGCGTGCTCATAACGGCACCCCGAGCGTCGCCTTCAAGCTGTCGCGCGCCTGCGCCTTGGTGCTTCCGCATACCGCCTCTTCGACCTCCCACCCGCATTCTTCGCAGAAGGCGAAAGCGGCGATCTTAGCTTCCTCGTACCCGGTGTACTGCGTGGCTATGCGCACCGTTGACCCGCACCTCGGGCATTCGATATCGTATTTGCTCATAGCCTGAACCTTTCTTGCGCCCAACGCCGATAGATCGCGTCGAAGCGTTCGCTGTTCTCCGCGATGTACCGCTCGGCTTCCTCGCAGTCGGGCATCCCGCCCACGTAGCAGGCGCATTCGCCGTACTCCTCGCCGAACCTCGCGTGGTCGCCCACCATGCAATCGCCGGCGCAGCTTCCTCCGCTGACCTCGAACAGGCATTCACCCGAGTAGCACACCGTCGTCCTCGCTTTCCATGGTTTTAGCTTCGTAGTCGATCGACATGGAGCACATGAGCTTGAATTCTCGTTCGCACACCGGGCACTCCGCCTCGTTTTCGTACTCGTCTCCGCTGATCCATCCTTCGTCGAACGCCGGTGCGCTTGCAAGCGTTTCTATCTGCTCCATCGCGGCCGATTCGAGGTTCTGCGCGTATATTTTCAAGTCGCTCATAGCGTGTTCTCCTTTTCAACAATTGCGATTCTTTCGCCAATCCATCGCATCACCGGAACTGCCATGCTGTTCCCCAGGGCCTTATAACGAGGAGCGTCGGGGCATTCGTCCGCAGACTTCCCGCGATAGGGTATGCGCGTCCATTCGTCGGGAAAGCCTTGAAGTCGCTCGCATTCGACTGGCATGAGGCGGCGAACCGATAGCCCCTGCGTTACGGAGGGCGGCATTCCGCCGCATTTGAGCGTTCCGGAGAGCTCTGTGTCGCACGCGGCATTCGCCGTATCGTCTGCCAGGCATATCACCGGTTCATTGCCCTCGATCAAAACGGCTCCGCCGTCATGGCCCCCGGTGGCGTTCGTGTAAAGGGTTTGATAGGCCCCTTCGCAATGGAACACGCGCGTCGATTGCGTATCCCATTTGTTCAGGCATCTGTCGTACACGACGGCTGGAACGTCAATCGTGTTCAGCGTATAGCTCACGCCTTCCTGGTTGTAGCCCACGCCGTTCTGCCCGAAGTGAGCGCCGCGCGCTATATCACCTTGGATGCAATATGGCTCTTCACAGTGCTTGCGAGCGCCGCGTAGAGCTGCGGCGGCAAGCTCCTTCCTTTTCTCCTTGCTCGATCCATGATCCCAGCGCAGGTTTTCGCCTTCAAAGAGTACTTCGGCGGCACGTTCTCCGTCACCAAGACAGCCGACAAGGAACACACGCTCGCGTCTTTGTGCCAGGTCGAAAAACTGCGCATCGAGTACTCTCCACGCCATACCGTACCCGCACGCATCCATTTCGTCCACGCCATACCGTACCCGCACGCATCCATTTCGGATAGGAGCTGTCCGAAAGCCGCCCCGCCTTCGCTCGACAACGCTCCCGGGACGTTCTCCCACACAAACCATCGTGGACTGATTGCACGAACCGCTCGTATGTACTCGAACATGAGGCCGGATTCTCCGGCAAGCCCTTCGCGGTTTCCCGCGACGCTGAATGACTGGCATGGGCTTCCGCCTGCCACAAGGTCAATTGATCCAACTCTATCACTCCAATCAATGCGCGTTATGTCGCCGAGGTTCGGAACGGACGGGAACCTCTCGTTAAGCACGGCGCACGCGAACGGATCTATCTCGGAGAACGCCACAGGCTCCCAGCCGAGCGGTTCCCACGCAACGCTCGCGGCCTCTATTCCGCTGAAAAGGCTGATGTACTTCATCGGGCACCCGCTTTCCTCGCCCTGCGCTTCTGTGCGGCCCACTGGCTCACGGTCTTAACCGGCATCATGAGGCTTCGGGCCACGTGAGCCTCTAGCTGCGCGCCCTCGCTGCGCTCCCACCCGTCGAGCATCGCGAGGCCGTCGGCCTGCGCGATGATCGCCATGAGGGTGATCCGCATTGCCGCCGGCCACTTCTCGCCGGGTCGCACGTCCCAGTGCGGGCGGCGGCGCAGGTTGCGCGTGCGGTCTTCGATGGCGTGCCAATCGACGAGGCCCGCCAAGCGCGCGTCGTTGATGAGGTTGCCGAGGTTCTTGTAGCTGCGGATGTTGTTCGGGATGATGTCGCGGGACACCATCTGGTAGTAGAGCTGGCGCAGCGTCAGCCCGTACCCCTGCGCCTCGTACTCGGCCACTATGCCGTTGGCGATGCCGATGAGTTCCAGCTTGTCGTCGCGGAACGTCTTGTCGATATACGCTATCTTAGGCATCCTCGCCCTCCTTCTCCAAAAGCTCGTCGATCTCGTCCTGTATGAGGTGCATGCCGAGGAACCGCAGGCCGCTCGAATTGTCGATGATCTCGCGCAGCTCGGCGCGCGCACGCTTCGACAGGCGCGGCTGCCCTTTGAGCCAGACGAGAATCTTCTTGTAGTCGCTCTTGCCGAAGGCGTTGACGGCGGCCTCCCTGCTGGCGTTCGACGACACCTTCGCCTCCAAGCCCTCGAACTCGTCGAGCGCGTCGTCGGCGATGGCGATTATCTTGGAGACGATCTTGTTCTCCTCGTGGAACTCGCTCGCCTTGGCATCGCTGCCGAGCGCCTGCCACATGCCCTTGGTTCCGACGAACGTCCCCTCGCCGAGGCCGTTCTTCTCGAAGTAGTAGCGCTTGAAGCCCTCGCACTGGTCTTCGTCTATCTCGTCTAGGACGGAATCTGCGTCGGACACGTCCAGATGCTTCTCGTCGAACGAGTTGACGAGCAGGCTCACGTCCCCGCACGACGTGAGGGCGCGGGCCGTAAGCTCCTTCAGCTCGTAGTGGTTGATCGCCTTGCGGTCTCGGTCGAGGCTCACGTGCTCCGGCAGGAAGTCGTAGCCGTACGCGAAGCCGGTGTCCTCCTGCACGAACAGGCCGCCGACGTAGAACTTTCCCTTGTAGCGGCTCTCCAACATGATCGTCCCGTACTCGCTCTCGCGTTTCGCGCCGATGTCGCGGCCCATGAAGCGTTCGAGGGCTATGAACCTGTCCCCGAAGGAGCGCATCATGGCGGGCGAGATGCCGCCGATGCGGAACTCCGTGAACTCGCCGCCCGGAACGCCGGTCTCCTCCACGTCGATCTGCAACGATTCCTCGCCGAACGTCTCGGACAGGCGGAACTCCGGTGTCCAAGTCTCCGCGTCGGTGACGACCTTCACCGGCTTGCGCTCGCGCGTCAGCACCAGAAGCGCCAGCTTGTATCCCTCGCCGTACTTCCCGATGTAGCGCTCGTCGTCCTTGCCCGATTCGCCGAGCAGGAGCGTCGATGTCTTCAGTCGCGCGCCGTCGGTGAGGATGGACAGCGTTTCGCGGTCGTACGACACGGACACCTCCGCCCCGTCCGCCTTCTGGTCGATGGCGTTCTGCAAAATCTCGCGGACTGCCTCCTCCACGCCCCAGCCGCTCACGTACTTGGGCGACAGGCTCAACTCGATGGTCTTCATGGCTCTCCTTGCTCTCGATTAAATAATCGGCCTTGACCCATCTTACCACAAGCCTTAACTCTTGTCTTAACTTTTTCTTTCTTTTTTTTATCTTACAAAAGAAAAGGGGAGGGCTTGTGGCCCTCCCCGTCACCACGCCGTCTGCCTGCGGAACGGGCATCTCGTCCGGGCGCACGACTTCCTCGCCACCTCGACGGCGCAGCACGTGTTCGCCTGATCTCCGCACATAGGGGACGCCACGTGCCAGCCGGGGCCTAGAACCGTTTCGGCCAGCCGGTCGAGGGCGGCCTGCGCGTCGGTCGGCTGCGGCATGATGCCGTAGTCCCCGCCGTTGCCGGTCGCCCCGCTTTCGTCAACGAACGAGAGCGTGATCTGATACCCTCTGTTTATGTTGTCCATCTGCTGGTCGAAGTCCTTCTTCTCCATCTTGGTCGGGAACTTCGCCTCCATGCTCCCGCATGCCGCCGTCACCCTTCGCATGCCCCTCCTATCTCCTCCAACGTCCTGCGCTTCATGTTGCCAAGCACCTCCTCCATGGCGACGAGCCGCCGCCAGCAGTCTGGCAGGTTCTCCTTGATCGCGCGCAGTTCCTTCTGGTTCTTGTTCTTGCAGCACCAGCACGACACCCTGTCCAAGATGTCGTACAGGCGCACGCCGTCCTGCTCCCACTCATGGCCGTGGGCGTAGCACGCGGCGAGGCAGTCGGCCTCGCGCATGCCCCAGTCAGCGAGCGGGAAGCGCTTGTAGGGCTTGCGCTCCTTTTCGAGGCGCGCCGTCTCGTCTGCGGCTATGCCGACGTACACGGTCGCCCCCCCCGGCTCCCTCTCCGCATGGCGGTCTATCGCCCGCAGCTTCTCGGTCGTGCCCCAGCGGCACGGGCCGCCGCACCAGCCGTAGCCGTGCTTGTGGACTTCGCCGGTCTTCCGGCTTTTGACCGGGCGGCAGAACATGCTCCACCAGAACGGGTCTTTGGGGCGCAGCTCGACGTAGCGGATGCCGTTCTCGCGCAGCAGCGGCAGCATGCGGTCGCGCTCGGCGTAGATCGCGTCGAACTCCATGCCCGTGTCGTAGAAGACAACCTCGTCGAGCGGCATGCCGCGCTCGATCAGGCCGTGCAGCATGGCGAGGCTGTCCTTGCCCCAGCTGACGCTTGCGATGCAGCGCTTCATGGCTACCCTTCCCTCTCGTCGGCGCGCCTGCGCCTCGCGGCCCTCTTGTCCTGCTCGGCCTTGCACTCCGGGCCGCAGTATTTCTGGTTGCGGGAGTTCTTCGCGAACGTCCTCCCGCACACCGGGCACGTCCCCGTGCCGCGCGCCTTCCAACCGGTCATCCCTCGCTCCTCTCCCTCGGCATCCCTCCACGGTAAAGCCCCGCCTCCTTCAGTCGGCGCAGGGCGAGCCGCTGCCTCGCGTTGCACCGCCCTAGGGCGCAGTCGTTCCACACGGCCACGCACCGGGTCATCTCGCACAGAGCGTCCATGCACCCGCAGGCGGGCAGCACGTCCCACGCCTGACCCTGCTCGACGAAGCCGCGCAGGCGCATCAGCTTGCGGACGAGCCATTCCTGATGCGACGGGACGGCGTAGTGCGGCGTTCCTCCCTCGTCGATGCACACCTCCAAGTAGTTCACGAAGGTCGCCTTGTGCGTCTCGATGTCGAAGGGGGAGCGCAGCACGCGCTGCTGCTCCGACGCTCCGGGGAGGCTACTCATCGTCCGTCTCCGTGGTCATCCAGTCCTCGACGCTGCCAAGCTCGTCTGCGGCGCACAGGATGCGCGCGAAGGGGTACTCCGGCACCTCCATGTCGCCAGCCGCCTCCAAGCCGATCACGTCGTTCAGGAGGTCGTTCGCCTCCGTGACGGCGGCGCGCCAGTCCTTCTGCGCATCGACGCTCCCGTAGGTCGCCTCGAAGATGTCGGGCTTCACGGGGTACAGCTCCCCCTTGATGCCCTTCACGATGTAGTCGCCCTTGCGCGCCGTCATGCTCCCTTCGAGCGTGCGCACCTTCGCCTCGCCGTCCGGGGTCAGGCGCAGAACGCCGCTCTCGAACGCGACGTGCCCCCACTCCGGGGTCGCCTCCTCGCCGTAGCGCCACGCCTCGATCTCCAACGGCTTCTTCCTGTACCTCATCGCCCCTCCTCGTTTTCGCACTCGTCGCATCTGTCGCTCGTCGGCTCGTAGTCTCTTATCCCCAAGTCGAGCCAGTCGCGCAAGATGCGCAGCTTGCGCGTGTCGGGTTCCTCGGGGATGACGGCCTCGTAGCGGCCTCTCTCGTCTTCCAGCTCCATTCTCGGCATGTCGGCGCTCCTCTCAATCCGTCTCGTACCGCTTGATGTCCTCGCGCCAGCGCAGCTCGTCTCCGAACCCAACGCCTTCAAGCTCGCCCGTGGAGACCACGCGCCCCTCGTCGTCCAGAGGGTACAGCGCCGTGTTGCCGTCGAACAGCGACACGACGGCTATGCGGTGCTTCAGCGTGAGGGCGGTCAGGTCTTCGAGGAACGCCGCAGCGTCCCTCGCGTCAGTCGTCCCCATCGCAGCCGCCCTTCGGCTCGTCGAGCGCGGCCTGCGCGTCGCGCAGAGCGTCGGCGACCATGCGCCCCATGCGCCTAGCCCAGCAGAACAGCAGGAAGGCGCACAGCACGAGGAACGAGGCGTAGCACAGGAAGCCCCATGCCGCCCCGAACATCACGCCAGCGCCTATGGAGCCTACCAGCCCCGCAGCTCCGAACAGCAGGCCTCCCAGCAGCCACGAGCAGCCGATCAGCGCGTCCTCGTCCTTCTCGCTCTTGTCCACGTCGAACTCCATCCTCATCGCTCGCCCTCCGGCTCCGTCGGCAGCTCAATCCACCTCTTGCAGTTCTCCACGTTCTGGTCGAACGACAGCAGCACGTCGTCCCAGCCCTCCCCGTCGGGCGGAGGGCCGAAGCTGCAAGACACCCCGGTCTCGTGCCTCTCCCCCGTGATCGTCATGACGTAGGACAGGCGCGGCTCCTCCGCCCCGTCGCGCTTCAGCACGTCGAAGGCGTACTCGATGCCTATGGGCGTTCCAAGCCTCGCCTCCTCGCGCACCTTGGCGCGCATGCGCTCGACGACGGCCACGAACTCGTCCGGCACCCCCGCCTCGCGCATCTCCTTCTTCCACGCCCTCGGCCCCGGCTCAACGCCGGGGACGTACCGCTGCATGCTGACCGGCCCTTCCATCACAGCCCCTTCCTGTGCTCGTCGTCGAGGCGCGCGTACTCCCTGCGCTCCTTCTGCGTCGATGCGCGCAGGCACGCCTCGGCCTCCTCGTCCGACACGTCGAGGCCGATGCCGTCGGGCGTGCGGAGGACGATGCGGCGCAGCCCGTTCTTCAGCGTGTACTTCATGTAGACCTTGACCGGCGTTCCCTCCGGCGTGACCACGGGCGCGCCGTCCTCCCCGTAGGTGGTCAGGTCGCAGTCGAGGGCGTAGACGCTCCCCATGCGCTTAGTCATCGGCCCCTCCGATCTCCGCGTAGCAGCCGGGCCGCCAGCGCTCGCCCTCCACGTCCTCGGGCAGCGGCGCAACGGGGCGGATGTGCCCGTGCGAGACGTGCAGCATGTCGCAGCGGTTGCCCAGCGGCTTCAGCTCCTCCATGGCGCGCAGGGCGCGCCGCACGGTCTCCGGCAGCTTGCGCGCGTCGTCGCGCACGCCGACCGAGATGCGCAGGGAGCGACCGTCGAACGGCATGCCCTCGTACGGGCCGACGGCACCGCCGCATGACAGCTGCGCGCAGAACTCGACCGTCGTGCGCATCTCCTCGCCCTCGATCTCCCCGGACGTGTTGCCGTAAAGAAGGTAGCCGCCGATCTTGCCGTTGCCCTTCGCCTCGCGCAGCATGTTCGAGCAGCGGCGCACGGCATCGACGCTCTCGTCGTCGTCGATGCCGAACGCCTCCAAGAAGCGCTTGGCCTCCTTCAGCTCCTTGCCGTTGCCTCTCACTCGCCGTCTCCTTTCTCGATTAAATAATCGGGCCGTCGTGCTCGCCTTCGTCGGCCACAAGGCACTTGTCGTCCCCCGTCGGCGACGTAGACGAGGAACATGGCGCTCGCGCGCAATACCTCCTTCTCGTCCCCGTCGCCCATGCCCGTGATGCTGATCTCCAAAACGGTCTCCTTCCGCTCGGTTTCGCGATACGGTCATCTTACCACAAGTCTTACACTTTTGTCTTAACTTTTTCTTTTACAAACAGCGGAGGGCGCTCCCGTCCGACGGCTGAAGGGCTTCCGGCCTTTACGCGAGTTCGCCATCTGCGCTCCGATGTCGAGCGAGCCGTCACCGGCAAGGTAGCCATCGCTTTCCAGCGCCGCGTCTTGACCGCATGGGGATACGGGCGCGTGCGCGTCGCAGCCGTCGGAGAGGAGCGCCCTCGATTATTTAATCGGCGTTCGGGCGCTTCGCCACGGCAAGCGACAGAGCGTCCTCCAACAGCCCCAGCGGCGACCTCCCCGGCCAGCGCTCCGCAACCTTGTCGAGGTTGACAAGGGCCTCCATCACGATGCCGTCGGTCGTGACTATCGCCTGCTGCTGCACGACGGGCTGGCCGTCCTCGCCGACCTCGCCCGTCGGGTTCGCCCGCTGGATGCTCTGCACCGTCATGCGGTCGCCTCTGCCCGACAGCGCGCGCCACGCCCCGTCGAACGCCTCGGCGGGCGCGGTGAGCGACAGCCCGCAACCGACGCACGCGATGCGCGCGAGCGCGTCTCCCCGCACGGAGCGCCCCCAGTCCGTCGCGTCCGTCATGTCCAGCTTCCCGCCGCACAGCGGGCACCTGCTCTCCTCCATCGTCGGTCTCCTCTCCTAGTAGTCGTCCCTGACCGCCGCGCAGGCCTTGCCGACCTTCAGCGCGACCTCCACGGCGCTTCCGCCCGCCTCCTTCTCCGCAGCCTCCGCGCGCATCGAGCGCGCCCACGCCAGCATGTCGGCGCAGAACTCCGCGCACCGCGCGTCGTCGAACGGCAGCGGCAGCTCGCGGCTGAAGCTGTGGCGGCGCGGCACCGGGTCGGGCAGCCTCACCGACGCTTCCTTCTCCGACACCTCGACGAAGCCCTTGCGCAGGCCCGTCTCCCTCGCCGCCTCGCACGCCTTCATCGCGACGTGCGCCAGAGACGGGCTTCCCGCCTCCATGGCCGCCTCGTACGCGTCGAACGGCTTGTCCTTCGGCTCGAACTCCATCCTTATGGCCCGCGTCACCTTCATGGCAGCGCCTCCTTCCCACCGGCTGCTGCCGGTAAGACTGTCTCCGAAACCCCGTTTTCAGGTCTCGACTGCTAATGTGTTTGCCTTAGCGTCCGATCATGCTCCCGTTTCTGCCGATCTATCGACAGGACAGGGCACGTCGCGCCCGTCGGCGCGGAAGGGCCGCCAGACCCCTGCGGCGCGCCTCCACTCGCAGTCGGCAAGCTCCTTCGGAACGTCGTCCCACTGCCGCCAGTCGTCCGGGTCGTGGCGCGCCCAGAACTCCGACAGGTCGTAGTCCGCGCCCTCCGGGAGGTAGGGGAGCATGGGCGCTGGCCCTAAGTACTCCCCTACCAGCCTCACGGCGCGCTGGCACATGTCCGCCGCTCCCTTGGCGTAGGCCGCCCGCGCCTCGTCGCGCGTCTCGTGGTACTGCTCCCGCTGGCGCATGAGGTGGTACTGAACCGTCATCGCGTCGCGCACCGTCGCCGCCGTCTGCCTCCGCTTCTTTCCCATCGTCGTTTCCCTTCACCATCGTATTCCGTGCGCCGCGCGGCGCTTCAGCTCGCCCTCGAACACCGCTTTCAACGCTTCATGCCATGTGCCGAACGACGCGTACCATCCTCCGATGTGCTCCGACGGCGGCTCCTTCGGCAGCTCCATGATCTCGCCCAGCAGCCAATCGGAGGACGGGAGCCTTTTGAGCAGGTCGAGTATCGTCGAGCGGCCCATCATGGTCACGGGCTGGTAGCCGCCCTTCCATACCTCCCATTCCGACACCCCTCCGTCGCGCCTGAAGAACCGGTCGAAGCGCTCCTTCGTTCCGGGGCTTCCGCGCCGTCGGCGGGCATGCGGCAGTCCGTGCGCCGGTCGATTGCCGGAGTTGGTGCGAACGCCGAGCGACGCTATGCGGTCGAGCACGCGTTCGTCGCGGTCGATCATGTCGTCGATGAAGTCGTCTGCCATGCTCATGTCTGCCCCCCCCTACTCGAACGCAGCGTCGCGGGCAGCGTCCACCATGTCGTCGTAGTACATGGCCTCGCGCTCCTCGAACCGCTCCCAGTACGCGCTCGCCTCGGCCTCGTACTCCTCGTAGGTGTCGAAGTCCTCCGGGTCTGGCTGGTTCTCCTCGGCCCTCATGCGGGCGTAGGCTGCTGTGAGGTTCGCCATGGTCTTTGCTCCTTCTCGATTATTTTATCGACTGGGAACAGACTATCACAAATATGCGATTGTTAAAAGAAGAATTAAGAAAAAAACTAAGGTTTATAGATTCTGCACGGCTTCGTGCATGGCCTGCTCCATGTCGGAAGGCCCCCATACGACGAGCTGCCCCGCGCTGTCTAGGAACAAGATCGCCTCTTGGCAGCGGTCGGGAAGATGCTCCATGAGGCGCTGCACTGCCTGCCATCCTCCGCGTGCGAGCGCGTCGCGCACGGCCATGTCTATGTCGCGCTGCTCTAGCACGCCGTCTATCAGGTGGTCTATGCCTTCGCGTTTCAACGCCTCCCACATGCCGAGCGCGTCGCCCTCCTCCTCGGCGATTCTCTCGACAAGGAGCGCCGCCGCACGGCGCTCCTCTGCGGCGCGCATGTTGTTCCTCTGCACGTGCGTCAGCCCCGCAGCCATGCCGCGCCTCCTCGTTCGGAAGCGCCCATGGCGCGGGGCTGCTTGTAAGACAAGAGTGAAGAAATTGAGTGCGTCATTGTAAGAGCCTTACTTGTCGGGGTATCCCATGCCGTCGGGGTAGAACACCTTGCACATGTTGCCGGTGCCGGTCACCTCGACCGGGTGGTTCCTCTCCTCGACGATCTCGCGGGCGCGCTCGAAGGCCGCCTCCCAGCCGTCGAACTCCCCTCCTTCGCCGAAGGGCGGGAAGCCGATCTCCTGCGCGATCTGGATGAAGCCCTTGGGGTAGTGGAACGATGCGAACACCATTGTCCGTTCGCGGCTAGGCCGTTGCCTTCGCCGCTTCCCCCTTCCCGGCCTTCGGAAGCGTCACCAGAGCCAGCGCCTCGTCCTGCCGGATGCTCACCTTCACGTCGATGCCCAGAGCCTCGGCTGCGGCGTTCAGGCGGTACCGGAAGGTGTGCCAGTTCTCGCGCTCCTTGTCGTCGGCCATGGGAATCTTCACGGCCTCCGCGCCCTGCTTCATCGCGATCTGGTACGCCTCTATGATCTTCAGAACGCGCTCGCTGCGCTTCTTGCCGCGCCCGTCCCCTTTGTTGACGCACTCCTCCTTGTCGAAGACAAGCTCAAAATCAGCAGCAGTCATCTTATTCCTCCATCGTTTCCGTCTTCCGCTGTTTTCACAAGGTGGATTGCCTTTGACAGCATACCACTTCCCCGCCCGAATGTAAAATAAGAAATTAAGAGAACAGTTAAGACTTCCGTTCCGCCATCCGTTCCAGCTCGGCCATGCGCATGCGCCGGTCGTAGATGCGCTCGACGCGCCGCACCATAGCGTCCATCCTGTCCACCAAGTCCTTTGCCTTCTTCCAGTAGTGCGAGCAGAACTGCGCGCGCCAGCGCTCCCTCTGCGCCATGAGCGTCGCCGTGGCGGCCCTCGCGTCCACCGTGCCGGAAAGCGGCTCGTTGTACGCCTTGCTGTACACCTCGTTGTAGAACATGGTGGCGTAGGCGGCCTCGGCCTGCGCGTTGATCGACTGCTGGCTGTCGAACACGATGTACTGCGTCGCCGCAAGCACGAACTCCTCCATGTCCTTCAGCGTGAGCTGCGTCCAGTCCTCGACGTAGCTGCCGTTCGCGTTGCGCGCGTACCCTCCGCCCGCCGCGACGGGGAGGCGCTGGCGCACCTTGGAGATGAACTGCGCCTCGATCTCGAACAGCTGGGCGTACTCGCTCGCCAGCCTCTCGTCCGCCGCCTTCAGCAGCATGTCCATCATGCGCCTGTCCTCCGGCTCGAACTTCAAGACGGAATCGAGCGGCATTGATGCCATCCCCGTCTCGTCGAGCCTCGGCTTCTCGTCCACGATCTCATCGATGGGCGGCGCTTCCCTCTCCGTCATAGCATTGCCTCCTTCAGCCCGTCGGTGTCGTACATCTGCCCTTTGATTCGCGGGCACTTTATCACGCTCGGCTCGTCGTCGAACGCCGCGTACGGTATCGACTTGCGACCGAGCGCCGCCATGGTCTCCTCGAAGCGAACCCACGTCCCTATGGGGACTAGGAACGCCGTGTTGAAGCTGCGCTTGTCGTCCTTGTCGTAGAAGTTGACGGCGACGAAGCCGTGAGCGTCCTCGTGGAAGCCGTCGAAGTCCACCAGAGCGGCCCTCTGATGCTCCTGTAGGCGGTCTAAGGGCAAAGACCGTGCTGACACCGCCTTTGCCTCAACCAAGGCCGCAGAAAGGCTCTCCGCCGCTCCGAACACCCAGAAGTCCGCCTCGCTCTCCGAACTCATCGGTCGGTTGCCCGACCAGAACATCTTGTCGCTTATGCGGTGCGCCCTGAAGCCGCTGCGCTTGAAGCTCGCCAGCAGCTCGCGCTCGAACACCTTACCGTTGTCCCTCGGCATCGTCGGTCACCTCCACGTTCAGCCGGATGTCCGGGTTCAGCCCTAGATGCCCCATCATCGCCGCCGCGCCGGAGAACTCCGCAAGCGCCAGCCGCATGTTGATGGACGCTTGCAGCAGCGCGTCGGCATCGGCGCGCTCGAACGCCTGCTGCGCCTCGCGCTGGAACATCTCGGCGTTCGCGGATGCCTCGCCCACGGCGTTGGCGTACGCCTCGTAGACCTCGACGACGGGTATGCTCGCGCCCTCGTCCTCCTCCACGATGAACTCGCCGTCACCGTCTATGATTATCGCATCGTCGTCGGCGGTTGCCATATCGGTATCCCTCCTCCTCGTATCACGCCCTCGCGGCGGCAGAAGCCACGGCACGGGCAGCTCTTGAACTTCGACGTGTCGCACTCGCATTCGTAGGGAAGGAGGCTCGGGCTTCCCGCGTCAAGCGCGTCCTTGACCTGCTGCCAACGGCGCAGCGTAGGCCCCATGTCCATCTGCTCCACCACGAACTCCTTGAAGCTGTGGGGCCTGTCCTTGCTTATGTAGAGCAGGATGCCGTACGGCAGGCCGGTCAGCATGAGGTACATGCCGAGTTGGAGGCGGTGGGCAGCGTCGGGGGCGGACAGCGACTTGAACAGGTCGGCGGTCTTGGTCTTGATCTCGATGGGCACCGGCTCCTCCACGTCGGGGAATTTCAGGATGCTGTCGATTGAACCGGCGACGCGCAGGGCCTCGTCCGTCACCTTGGCCTCGTTCTCCACGAGGTCGGGAAGCCCCTCTATGTCGGTCATGTTCTCGAACCAGTGCTGAATCATGCCGTGCAGCGCGTGCCCGATCTTGAACGTCACCTGAAGCTCCGTGTCGATCTTCTCCACCATCTGGTCGGCGTACTTCGGGTTCTTCTCGAAGTACAGGCGGCGCATGCACATAAGGCACTCGCTCGACGGGTGGAGGTTATCGTAGTCCTTCGGCTTGTACAGGTCGTCAACCGTGTAGCTGCCGGAGTTCGGCACGAGCGCCAAGTACCGCTCGACGTACGGCACGAGGCGGGCGAACCCGTCGGATGCCTTCGGCGGCGCTGACAGCGCGAACAGCTTTGAGCCTTCCCTAATCCTCATGCACGCCCACCAGCTTCAGCATTCGCCCCAGCTCCATCGCCAAGACCTCCTCGCTCCAAGCGCCGTCGGCCATCGAGGCGACGAGCGGCAGCGCGGTCTTCTCCGATATTCCCAGCGACATCCGCACGCCCTTCTCGCACACGGCGTAGCTGTCCCAGTTCGCCTCGTTCGCCTCCCACATCTCGCGGAAGTCGCGATGCCGCATGATTCCCACCTCGCGCCCGCTCGACAGCTTGACCGCGACCATGGGCACGCGCATCTCGTTCATGGCCCACTCCGAGACGCTGCGCCACATCTTCGACGAGAGCGTGTACCGCTGCGTCTCGGTGTACTTGCAGTCCACGAGGAGGCGGGAGGTCTTCACGTCGCCTTTGTACCCCGTGAGGCGGCCAGACGCTTTAACGAGGTCGCCGCCTATGCGCCCGGCCATCTCCTCTTCCCAGAGCTGCCAGCCCGGTTTGCCGTAAGACATTTGCCCCCCCCCTATTCCTTGAACTCGCCAGCGCCAGCGTCGGCGGTCTTCAGGTAGCTTTCCGATTCTCCGATGACGACGGCCATGATGTCGTCGTGCACGGCCTTGGCGAACTCCGGGTTGTCGCGCAGAAGGCCAACCATCTTCGCCTTGCCCTGCGCCTTCACGAAGCCCTTCTCGCCCTCGGTGCCGTAGGACATCCACGAGCCGGACGTTTTCAGAACGCCGTAGGATACCGCCAAGTCCACGAGGCTGTCGGCGCTGTCAACGCCGAACGGATGGTCTGGCGTTTCGGTGTAGTAGAACATGTACCCGGCCTCGCGGTACGGCGTTGCCAGCTTGTTCTTCCGGTTGCGCGTGATGATGCGCGTGCCGATCTTGACGCGCTCGCCGTGGATGTCGGCCCACTTGATGTCGTCGGCCTTGCCGGATGCCCTGATCTCCGTGATGGTCTTGCACATGTGCTTCAGGCCCTCTCCGCCGGAGATGATGAGGCCTCCGTGGGGCGACTTCAGGTTGATGCGGGCTTGGCCTATGTAGATGATGACGGGCAGCACAACGTCCGCACCGGCGCGCTTGGCGTTGCTTATGCGGGTAAGCTCCGCGTTCACGCGGTTCACCATGCGCGTGATGACCCCGGCGCTACCGGCGACCTGCATGGCGTTAGCGTCGCCGCCGTCGCCCTTCTTGCCATCGACCTCAACGCCGCGCGCGACCGCGCCCAAGCTGTCAACCACGATCACGTCGAAGATGCCCTCGCGGATGATCGCGCAGAGGCTGTTGGCGGCGTTCTCAACGGTGTCGGGGGTCGAGACCCACACGCGGTTCTTGCGCGGGTTGTCGTAGTCGAACTCTATCCCGTCGAACTTCTCCAACCATTGCGGGGTTACGCTTCCCTCGATGTCCACGATGCACGCAAGCGCCTTCGGGTCGAACGACAGGAGACGGCCTATGGCGCAGTTGATGAGCGACGACTTGCCAGCCGAGTACTCGCCCATCACCATGTGCTGGTGCCCTCGCATCCACCCTCCGCCCAGCGCCGCATCGAGCGTGTCCGCGCCGGTCGATATTACGCCGACCGAGTAGTCTATCTGCTGGGTCGGCACGAAGAACGAGCCGGGAGCCTCGTTCTTCAGAAGGTTGTCCAAACCTTTCTCCCTGTTCAGTCCCATCACATTGCCTCTCTTTCTCTTTGCGGGACAACCGGCATGAAGTGCTCTAGCACGTAGTTGTCCTCGTCGTTTCTAAGCTGCTTCTTCACCTGCATCAGGAAGTAGCAGTCCTGATCGCCGCGTATGTGGCGCTCGATCATCTCCCACATGTCCGTGAAGCACGTCACGTCGATCTGCGTGCCGTCCATGTCGCATTTGAGGAACGCCATCGGCCTGCCCTTCTTGGTGACGATTCGCTTCACGTCCTCCAACAGCACGAGCACGTTTGCGCACGCCTCGTACGCAACGTCGTCAAGCTCGTCGGCGGAGCAGATCGAGGCCGCGTAAGGCTCGACGGCCCGCAGAACGTCCTCGTACGGGTCGAAGGTCAAGGGCATGCCTATGGCGCTCTTCTCCATCTCTATGATCTCGTCCTTGGTGAAGTCCGGCTGCTCCTGCGTGAACCGCACGGTCGAAGCGTCGCCGAACAGGTTGGCGCTCATGTCGTTGTTCTCGAACCTGTGCAGCAGGTCTTTCGCGTTGGGATGCCACTCGCGGAAGAACCTGTTCTTGACGAGGATGCGGACGACACCGTTGTTCGCGCCGCTGCGCGACTTGAAGTCCTCGAAGTCGGCGTAGGGCGCTCCCGCGAAGATGCTGCGCACGGCCTTCTCCCCTATGCCCTTCAGCGAGCCGATGCCGATGGCGATGGTGCGGTCGTCGAGGATGGCCCAGTCGTCCGATATGTTCGTCACCGACGGCATCGTGATCTGGAAGCCCTTCTTGCGGGCCTCGCGCATGTACTTCGGAAGCGCCTTCGGGTCAACCGTCTGGAAGCAGGCGCAGTAGAACTCGACGGGGTACATGAACTTCATCCACGCCGTCCAGAAGGTGATCTTCGCGTAGCTGTAGCTGTGGGCCTTGTTGAAGGAGTAGAGGCCCGATGCCTTGATCTGGTTGAAGATCACGGTCGCGTCCTCCGCCGATATGCCGCTGTGCCGCACGCACCCCTCAACGAACTTCGGCTCCTCCGCCTCCATCTCGCGCAGCTTCTTCTTGCCGATGATCGAGCGCATGTGGTCTGCCTCCAAAGGCGTGTAGCCCGCCACCTGCTGGCATATCGCCATGGACTGCTCTTGGTAGACGATGACCCCGTACGTGTCCTTCAGGATAGGCTCTAGCTGCGGCACGACGTACGACACCTGCTCCCGCCCCAGCTTGCGGTTGATGAACACCTGCAACATCCCCGCGAGGATAACGCCGGGGCGGTAAAGCGCCACGATTGTTGACAAGTCCATGACGGAGCGCGGGGCGAGCTGCTGCGCGCAGGCCGTGATGTCCTTGCCGCCCATCTGGAAGATGCCCAGCGTGTCGCCCTCGTCGAACAGCCTCCACACCCCTTCGGGGGCCTGCGCGTCTTCGAGGGCGCGGAAGTCGATGCGCACGCCGTGGCGCTGCTCGACCATCGCCCGCGCGTTCGCGAGCGTGGACAGGTTGCGAAGCCCCAGAAGGTCGGCCTTCAGGAAGCCCAGCGCCTCGATTGCCACCTTGTCGAACTGCGCCACGATGTCGCCCGTCTTCAGCGACAGGCGCGTGGGCATCGCGCTCGAAAGCGGTATGGGGGAGACGACGTAGCCAGCCGCGTGCTGCCCCCACTGGCGCGGCACGCCGATGAGGCGCGAGACGTATTTGAAGACGTTGGGGAAGCGCTGCATCATCGTGTCCAGCTCGCGGCGCTCCTTGTCGGACAGTATGTCGAGATGGTCGAGCCATTCCTTCGGGTTCTTCAGGGCCTTGTCGAACCGTTCCAAGGTCGCCTTGCAGCGCAGGGCCTCTTGGTGCGGGAGGCGGTAGTAGCGCGCCAAGTCCTCGAAGGCGTTCTTTATGCCGAACGTCCCGACGGTGCCCACCGCGCACACGTGGTCTTTGCCGTACTTCTCGTTCAGGTAATCGACGACGCTGTGGCGACCGGCCACGTCGAAGTCGAGGTCGATGTCGGGAAGGCTGTCCAGCCGCCCTTCGTTGAGGAAGCGCGAGAAGATCAGGCCGCGCCCCATCGGGTCAACTTCGGTAATGCCGGTTGCCCAGCAGAGTATGGAGGCGGCGCACGACCCGCGCCCCGGCCCGACCTCCACGCCGTGCTCCTTCGCCCAGCGCGTGTAGTCCGAGACGATCAGGAAGTAGTCCGCCAGACCGTTGTCAACGATGATCGGGAACTCGTTCTCCGCCACGTCCTTCAGGTACGGCACGAGCCGCGCCTTGTCGCCGCCCCTGTACTTGATCTTGTGGGGGTCGTCGTCGGGCAGCACCTCGCACCCACCGGCCTTCTCGAACAGCCCCTTCGCCGTGAGGTACTTCAGGTACTCCCCGCTGTCGTCCCATCCCTCCGGCAGGGGGAACTTCGGAACCTTGTGGGAGCGGTCGAGGTCGTATTCCTCGACCATCGAGAGGAGGTGGTCTACGCCGTCGAAGCAGCGCTCCAAGTCCTCGTCGCCGATGTAGGCGAGGCGCTGGCGCACCTCGGCCTCGTCCATCATGTAGTAGTCCTGCTTCATGTGCATGTGCGTCTCGTCGTAATGCTTGCCCATGTTGCAGCCGAGCATGACGTTCTGCAAGTCGCAGTCCTGCGGGGTGACGTAATGGCTGTCGATTGCGTAGATCGTGCGGATGCCGTGCCGCTTCGCGAAGTCGAGCAGCCACATGTTGACGCTGCGCTGCTCCGGCTCGCTGTTCGTGTGAATCTCGATGAAGAACTCGTCGAAGATGGCCCGGAACCGCTCGGTGAACTCCAACGCCATCTTCTCGTCGTCGGCCTTCGCGGCCCTCGACAGGGCACCGGCGAGGCATGCGGAGCCGCATATAACGCCCTCGCGGCGCTCTCCCAAGTCCTCCCACAGCGCGTTGGTGTACGCGTCCTTCCCTTCCTCGTGCAGCCAAGCCTTCGACGAGATGTCCCAGAGGTTGTGAAGCCCCTCCAAGTTGCGCGCCCAAAGGGTCAGGTGGAAGCCCTTCTTGTTCGTGTTGTGGTACACGCCGTCCTTCAGGTACAGCTCGCTTCCGAGTATGGGCACGATGCCGTTGCGCTTCGCCGCCTCGAACATGGCGTAATGGCCCACGCAATGGCCGTGGTCGGTTATCGCCTGATAACGGCTCCCGACCTCGACCGCGCGCCTGCACATGTCCTCCGGGTCGGCGAGGCCGTCTAGGAAGCTGTAGTAGCTGTGCGCGTGAAGGTTCGCGAACTGATGAGGCATTCCGTGCCCCCCCCTATCCATGTCTCTCGATTATTTTATCGAACGTCCTTGTACGTCTTTCCATCGCGCACCTTCTGCACCGTACCGATGGACACTCCGAACTTTTCGGCAAGGGAGGCGAGCGTTCCGCCTCCCCTTATCTCTAAAACCTGCTCTCGCGTCAGCTTGCGCTTGTCATGATGCATGTAGTTGCCGTACGGCTCTAGCCCTTCGGCGGCGCGCCGTGCCGCATCGGCCCTGCGATGGCACGCGGTGCACATCCACTCGACCTCCAACGGCTTCGCGTAGTCGTCATGGTGCGCCTCTATGCGCTTCTCCGGCGCTGTCGCCCCGCATTTTGAGCAAACCTGCGGGTTGACCAACACCCCGGCCTTTATGGCCTCATAAACGGCTCTCTGGGCATTCTGCTTAGTTGGGTTCTTTGAGCATGTTTTCAGCCTAGTCCCCAAAACTTTCTCCGGGTGTTCGAGCTTATACCTACGAACTCGCTCTTTGACCTTTTCTTTGTCAACTAGGTAATACTTGCCTTGCATGGGGCTACCGCCTTTCTACTAATTCGGCAATAGCCCCATTATGCATCAATACTTATACCATGTCAATCCGCTAAAAAGGGATATCCTCGTCGTAGACGGAAGCGCCGACGCTACCGGCAGCGTCAGTCCACGGCACCGTAGCAGCCGGTTGCTGCGGCGCGGCCTGCGCGGGCTGCGGCGCGGGCTGGACTGGCTGCGGCTGCATGGGCTGCGAGCCGACCGGCTGCGGCATGTACGCGCTTTGCACGGGTGCCGCTGCGGGCTGCTGTGGAGCCGTCTGCGGGGCGTACTGCTGCTGGGAGGGCATCGGTGCGGGCTGGGACGCAACCGGAGCCGCAGGGGCGCTCTGAACGCCTTGCGGGGCCATCGGGGGCTGCATGGGCACGGAAGCCGGAGCCTGCGCGAACTGCTGCGGCGCGGCCTGCGCGGGCTGCGAGAACTGCTGCGTCGGAGCGGCGTACCCCGGCTGCACGGGCGCTCCGTAGGCGGCTGCGGGCTGGGCGGCTGCTGCGAGCGTGCTCTGGGCGGCACCGGCGAGCGTCGAGGGCGCGTAGCCCGGAACCGCACCGTCTTCCGGCGTGAAGCCGGGGACGTAGATTCCCTTGCTCGTGTAGTACTGCGGCGTGCCCTTGAAGGAAACGTGCTCCGCGAGGGTGCGCGTCATGTACGGACGGTAGCGCTCGATGTCCACCACTTCGGCGGGGCGCCGAATCTTGGTCACGACGTAGGTGCGCATGTCGCTGCGGTACACCTCGTAGTCGTAGTACGTGATCGGGTCGCAGAAGTCGTCGTCCTTGCTGGTGAGCTGCGCCCAGAAGTTGGAGTACGCCTGATCGACGATCACGACGTTCGGCACCATCGCGCCGTTGCGCTCCACCATCTCGTCCTCGATGCTCACGATCTGCTCGACCGGCATGCCGCGCCCGTCGGTTCCGCGCTCGCGGTTCACCTTGCGGATGACGGCGTAGGCGCACATGCGGTCTTGCGGGACGTTGGCCCCCATGTACTTCGTGCCGTCGCGCTTCGTCTTCTCGACCTGCGTCTGGCACAGGGGGCACGCGTAGGGCTGGTTGTTGTCGATGTCGTCGAGGCACAGGACGTAGCCCCCGTTCGGGATGTAATGGAAGCCGCCGCCGCGCACGCCCTCCTTCACCGTGATAACGTCGGTGTCCGCGAAGGGGCGCTGGCAGATGGGGCACACGGGGTTCTGCCCCGTCTGCTCCTTCGTGCGGTTCCACATGTCCTGCGGAATCTCGATGTTGCACGAGCATCCGACCGACGCGTGGTTGACCACCACGTTGTCCACCATCGGGGACAGGAAGCGCAGCACCGCGCTCGAACCTATGTCCAGCTTGAAATAGCCGTAGCCCGAAGAACCCTTGTTCTCCGCGTTCTGCGCAAGGCGCTCTACCAATGAACTCATATCGTTCCTCTTTCTCGTTGTTGTTTCTCGAACAATGCCATCAGGACGTGCGCCATGTACTTTTGGGCTTTTCGACCACTTTCGATCATGAAGATTCTTTCGGTCTCTATCGCATATTGACGTTCGACGCGCTTCCTGATGCCCACCTCTACCTGCATTCGTATCCTGCGCACCTGCGCAGCTTCAAGAACGTACTGTGCCCAAGCATCGACCTCCGTCTCGTCCTCGTCGGACATCACCATGTCCGGCTCCTTGTAATATGCCGTCCTCGCGCCGCGAGGCGGCGCGACAGGCCCTATCTCGACCCGCTCCGGCACCAGCGCCACTTCCACGCTGAACGCCGTCGCAGGCGGTCTCGCATCGTACTCCGCCCTAGCCGACGGGTCGGTGAGCGTCCGGTAGGCCCTGTACACCTCCACGAACTCGTCTTCCGAGCCTCCGTGGTCGGGGTGGGCCTCCATGAGGCGCTTCTTCGCCGCCTCCTTCAGCTCGGCATCGTCGGCATCGGGCGGCACGCCTATGAGGCGGTAGTAGCCCTCCGAATCGTGGCGCGCCCTCGGCACGTGCACCATCTCGGTGCCCGACCAGAAGAACGCGTCGCCGCCCGTCGCCGAGAGAACCAGCCCCCTAGGGACGGTCTTCGCCCTCTGGGGCTGCTTCGGGCGCGGCGCTTTCGTCAAGATCGACGACCTGTTCGGAACCCTCACCCTCACCATCGGCTCCCGCCTTCCGCTCCTCCTCGGCGACCTTCACCGCCGACGGCTTCTCCGCACTGTACTTCCTGAACGCCATTTCCGTCTCCTTTCGTCGGGGCGGCAATCATACCATGGCTGTAAGCCAAAAGTTAAAACAAAAAGTTAAGAATACGCCCATGACGGCACGACTTCCCTTCCGTACACCGCCTCCCAGCATTCGCGCTTCGTCATCGCCGCCGGGTCGTCCCGCGTCGGAAGGACGGAGAAGACCTTGCAGAACGGCTCCAACATGCGCATGGCACGCAGCGTACCGGCGTGGCCCGCCTCGTCCGGGTCGTAGAAGACCAGCACGCTGTCGAACTTCTGGCGTATCAGGCGGGCCTGACCGTCGGACAGCTGGCACCCGAACGATGCCACCGGGTTGGGGAAACCGTACTGATCGAGCATGATTGCCGAAAGCGGTGCCTCCACCAAGATGCAGCTGTCGCCCTGCGAAGCGTTGTCGTATCCGAACAGGATGATCTCGCGAGCCATGTCCTTGCTGTGGAGCCACTTCGGGAACACGTCGTTCGTGAGGGCGCGGGCCGTCCACCCGACCAGCTTGCCGCCGAAGAAGACGGGCACGACGGCCCTGTTCATCGAAGGGTCGTAGCCGAGCCTCCACTTCGCCACCGTCTGGTCGTTGAAGCCGCGCTCGCGCCAGTACGGGCAATCGTGCCTAGTCCACTCCTCAACGTCGCGCTCCAACGGCGTGAGCGTCACGGACTTGTATGAGCTTCCCGCCATGAGCTGCTGAATCTCCGAGAACGACAGGTCGCCGTACAGGAGCCGGAGCGCCTGCGAGCGCGAGCATGAACGCTGCCTCATCACCAAGCCCGCAGCGTCCCCGCTGAAGCCGCAGCTGAAGCAGTGGTGGCGCAGCGTGTTCAGGTTGATCGACCACGACGGCTTCTTGTCGCCGTGCCGATGGTTCTCCGGGCACGGGCACGATGCCCACAGCTCGTCCCCGCTGATATATGAGTTCTTCAGCTCCAAAAGGTCTATCAGCTTAGACGAATGAACCGGTCGCACATCGCACCTCCTCTTATGCCGCATCGTCGATTATTTTATCGGATGTTAAAGAAAAAGTAAAGCAAGAATTAAGACAATAATGAAGATTATCGGATGGTGCGCGGGTTGCCGTTGTCGTCCCTCATGAGGTCGATGAGGGCTTGGTACTTCAGCTCCCATCGCAGCTTGTAGCCCATCCTCCCGTAACGTCGGGTCTTCAGCGTGACGAGCTTCATCACGCTTATGTTCTCCTCCTCCTCGGTGCACCCCAGCGCCCAGATAACGTCCGCAAGCTGCTCGACAACCGACGAGTGCGCGATGTCCTGCGCGGTGCCTATGCCGTCCTTCGCGTTCTTAACGCCCTCTCGCGTCATCTGGTGGAGCAGCAGCACCGGCATCTTCTGGTTGTCCGAAGGCGACGCTATGAGGTTCTTCAGCGTGTAGATGCAGTCAGCCGTCTGCTCGTAAAGCGACTGAATCTTCGGGTTCTTCTTCACGAACTGAAGCTGGTCGATCACGACGAAGTTGCATCCGCACATCTTGGCGTTCTGGATGAGGGCGCTCGGCGTGCGCTCCGGCATGGGCGGCTGGTCGATGACGAGCTTTCCGGGCAGGCCGCCTATCTCGTCGCGCGCCCTGTCGAGGGCCTGAACGTAGCGCGGCATCTCGATGCCCTTCAGGAACTTATCGACGGGAACCACGATCTGATCGCGGTTGACGTGCAGAAGCTCCGTGCGCCGCCCGATGTCGTAGGGGTCTAGCTCCAAGCTGGCGAAGTAGACGTTCCATCCTTGCCGCGCCGCCTCCAAGGCGGTCTTGGCGGCGAACCACGTGTTGTGCGTCACGATGTAATCGTCCGTCAGGTAAAGATGCTCCGGGTCGTCAACCATGATGCATTGCATCTCCGTGTCGAAGCCCAAGTCCTCGACATCGACTATCGAGACGTAGCGGTGAAGGAACTTGCGATTCGCAACGGCATCGTGCGCGCGCTCGCGACATTCGTGCTTGCCGGATGACGTGATGCTTTCGGCGGTCATCACCGACACAACCCATTCGTCCGACTTACCGGCACGGCGTTTCATTCGCGCCCGCGCGCACATTCCCAGCGAGCGGCACAACGACACGACATCATCAGCAAGCCTCTTTGAAGCCGTCGAGTAGGTCTTGCCTCCGTTGCCCATCATGCACCCGTCCGTGTCCATAAGGCCGCGAAGCAGGTCAAAACGCTGCTCTGCCGATGCTCCAAGGTAGTCGGCTGGAATGAACTTCTCATAAGATTTCACGTTCAGCCCAAGATCGACGACCGCGCTTGAAAGCGGGTTCATGTTCCACTTCGGCAGGTACGATATTCCATAAGAGCAGTTATCGGCGTTGACCTTCTTGACAGCGTAGTCTTCGCCCAGTCTCTCGCAAAGACTGTTCACCACATCGTCCTCGACGCTCGAAAACGCAAGCGAGCCTCCGGGAACCTGTGATAGGCATCCGTCGCCGATGAGCACGCCGAGCACGTAGGGGTCGATTGGAAGCTCCTTGCGCGACATCTCAACGGCATCATTGACCGGCACCCTCCAACGATACGCCTTGCCGCTCATCAGGCCACGCGCGATCATCTCGCCGAGCGTCATGGTGCGCTCCGAAACGCAAGGAATGCCGTTCGCCTTCGTCTTGTACGCCGTCGTCCACAAATGGTCGATGCAGCAATCGGCATGTCGCCCGTCGGCAAGATGCACCCGGTACGCACGCTTTTTGCCCTGCGGGTACACTCCTATAACCCGTGCAAGCGTGCCTCGGCGCGTTCGCACCTTGTCGCCTACGCGAATCTCGCCCATCGGCTTGAACCCATGCTCCGTGAGAACCTTCGAGTAAAGCGGCTGGGCCTTGCCCTTGCCCGTCGGGGCGACGAGAACCGCAAGCTCGCCGGGCTTGATGCCGCCCGTCTCCACGTTCAGCTCCTCGAAGGGGTACGGCGCGCCGACCTCGGCCAGCTTCGCGTTCGCCATCTTCTTGTACAGCTCCATGCTCTCGCCGTCGCCGTACACGATCTTCTGCTGCCTCGGCGTTACGTTGTCAACGATCACGGACAGGGTGTCGCGCAGCATCTTCACCTTCTGCTCCGCGTCAAGCCCCATGTTCTCAACGCCCATGCGCAGCGCGTCGGTAAGCTGGAACTCGCAGTACTGGTCTTTGAGCTTCTTCGACAGGTACGACGGCGCGGCACCTGCCGCCCCCTGCGTCAGCGCGTCGTAGTCGGGGAACCGCTCGCGCAGCACGTCGAGCGTGGGCGCTCCCCTCATGGCCGCGAAGTTCAGGAAGTAGTCGCTGGCGAAGCTGTACATCTCCGCCATCTTCGGGTCGGCGAACTGCGACGCGTCGATGCCCGATTGGTAGTAGACCATGAGGGCGTTCGGGTCGGTCAAGGTCGCGGCGATCTCCGTCTCTACGTCGAGGGCCATTACCATATCCTCCCGCCGCGTCGGCGCTCGCGCGCTTTCTCGCGCATGTCCTCGCCGTCCACGCGCACGAGGTCGAAGCTCTCCGTGAACAACGATAGGACGTACTTGTTGTAGGCGGTCTCCAACCCCGAAGGGCACGACAGGTTCGTCGTGACGATGGTGGGCCGCGACTGCTGCGTGCGCACGCGCAGAAGGTTCTCGATCTGCCCTATGGCGTAGTCGGTGCCCTTCGCGCCGAAGCCTCCCTCTATCTCCTTGCCGAGGTCGTCTAGGACGAGGACGCGGGCAGCGTCTATCTTGCGCTTGTACCACTTCGCGTACTTCGCGTTGTTCCACCCCCGCTTCGTGTTCTCGATGTAGTCCTTGGCCGTGGTCATGTAGCACTCGATGCCGCGCCGCACGGCCTCCTTCAGGGCGAAGGAGGCGAGCATCGTCTTCCCCGTGCCAGCCTTGCCGAACATGACGAACCCGCGCCCTTCGAGCATGTTCACGTCGAGCGCGTCGATGTATCCCTTCACGAACGCCTGCGCGTTCCGGTCTCCGAAATAGTCGTTCCAGTTCAAGCGCTGGTAGGTGAGGCCGATGCCCGCGTTCAGGTAGTGCTTGTAACGCTGTAGCTGGTCGGCGCAGTTGCACCGCATCAGCGCGCCGTCAACGACCACCGTGCCGTCCACCCCCTCGCCGCAGTTCTTCATGCAGGTGGGGCAGAAGTACAGGTGGCTCGCTCCGAGGTCGGGGTAAACCTCGTACAGCTCGTCAGCGTCGTCCTGCGACAGCGCCATGTCCACGAGGGCCGAATCTTCGAGCCTCCCCGTCACATCCATAGGTTCTCCTTGCCCTCGTCCGCCTTCAGCTCCGTCAGCGCAAGATCGGTGAGCCACCGGAATCGCTTCGAGAACATTTCCTTGCCAACGGGGTTCCCGCGGTTGCGCCCCTTCCACTTCGAGAAGACGAACCGAGTTATCCTCGCCGCGTCCTCCGCGCCGTAGTCGCGGACGAACTGCTGCACGCTGCGCATCACCGGCGCGGTGAACATGGTGCGCTGCTGCATGGGGTCTACGTTGAAGAACTCGATGTAGCCCTTGCGGAAGATGTCGAACACCTTCCTCGCGTCGTCGTCCGTCGCGTATATGTTATGCGGTGTACCCGCTATCGCCGCCAAGTCCACTGGCATCACACACCTTGCCTATAACGTCTGCGGCCTCCTCCGGCCCCAGCTCCAACACAACCCCTCCGAAAGGCCCCCACAGGCTCTCTCCGACCTTGAAAACGAAGTCCAGAGGGAAGGCACCGTAAACCGCCTCATGCTCCTCTAGCAGCGTCCTGTACGGCTCGCCGCCGTCCGTGAGGTCTGCAACGTCGAACGGCGTGTCCCGGTGCACGACCAGCTGCAACGGGCGGTACAGATGGGCGAGGCCGCGCACGGCCTCGTTGACCATCATCGCGTCGCATAGGAGCTGGTTCACCGAGAAGGCCGCTGCGGCCACGTCGCCCATGGCGAACGGGGTCTTCCTGCGGTACACCTCGAACACGCTGTTCGCATGCCTCACGCAGGGGACGAACCGGCGGGCGAACGCCGCGCGCTCCAACGCGTCCCCTCCCGTCACGGCCACGTTGAGAATCATCGCCGCGCCGCCGCCTGCTGCTGCGCGAGCATCGCCTTGTTGGCGATCTTCTGCGCGATGCTGTCTATCTCCTCCTCGCAGATGGCCTCGCAGTCATGGTTCATCTGGTGCATGACGGCGGCGAGGTATTCCGTTGGCGGGTAGCCGGGGCCGATCTTGGCCGTCAGGGCCGCGCCCTTCTTTATCCAGTCGCCGTTGGGGGACTGGATGGAGAAGTTCACGCTTATCTCCGCCTCGACATGGTACACGCCGAGCTGCGCCGTGGTCTGCGGCTGGCCCTGCTGCGGCGCGGTCTGCTGCCCCTCCATGCTACTTCACCACCAGAGACGATGCGATCTTGCCTTGCGCGGCGGCCTTCTCGTCGGCCTTGGAGAACTGGCGCAGCATGGTCTTGAAGGTGGCGGGGACGCTCACGGAGACCTCCGGGTCGTCGAACAGCTCCTTCGGCACCTTCAGGTTCTGGCCGAGCATCGCCTGCTCCAACTTCGCCTCGTCGATCTCGCGGGGCATCGAGACGGGGCGCGTGACCGACTTGAAAGCGTCCCAAGCCCTGCCGCTGCGGTCGTTGATGTCCTCTTCGTAGAGGCGGCACAGACCGGCGAGAAGCCCCTGCTCGGTGATGTCAACGGCCTCCTTGCGCGCGAACTCGCGGCACACCTTCTTCTGCTCCTCCATGCCGTACACGGACACGGGGGTTCCGTTGTCGGTGTACTCCTCCGTGAGGCGCGCCGCCTCTTCCTTCATGGCCTCGTATTCGAGTTCGGCGATCTCCGCCGCCTTCTTCTTCTCGGCGTACAGCTTCACGAAGGCGTTTGCCTTCGCCGGGTCTGACAGGTCTTTGGGCTGGTAGTCTTGGATTGCGAGGACTTCCTTGCCGACCTTGATGATCTCTGCCATCGTTCCATCTCCTTTTGTTGGTTGCAATGACAAGTCATATGTTAAACGGTCTCGCGACCGTTGTAAAGATAAAAGTTAAGAATAAAAGTTAAGACTTACTGCACGACATCCCATGTCTCGCCGCCGTCTGCGGACTGCGTGATGAAGGTGCTCGGCGGGAAGTTCGCGACGGCGTAGTCAACCATCGCCTTCAGCTTGGACGGGTCTCGGTCGAATATCTCGAAGCCGATCTGCGGGGCGCTCCCCGACTGCGCCATCACGGCCAGAAGCTCCAAGCCGGTGCAGGTGATGCAGTCCCACGAGAAGGCCAGCCAGCCGATGCCGTGGTTAAGCTCTACGGCGCGGGGGTCGTCCGTCCACACGTAGTTCGTCCTCATGTTCTCCGGCGTGCGCGCCAGCCACACGTTGATGCGCGCCGCTACGAATCTGCGTCCCATTCCCGCTCCTTAAAAGCCGAGTAAGTATTCCATGTCGTTCATCATATCATTCTCGCCAGCCGCTTCATACTCGCCTATGCCCATCTCCTGCGCCAGCGCCTTGCGGCCCGCCATGGTCTCCTCTATGCGCTCCTCGATTGTGTCGCGCGTCACGAAGCGGTATATGGTCACGCAGTCGTGCTTGGAGCTGATGCGGTGGATGCGGTCGCTGCGCTGCTGGTAGCGCGAATGCAGCGGCGGCGTGTCGTAGTGGAGCAGGTAGCGCCCATCCGGAAGGTCTATGCCCTCGCGCCCAGCGTCGGACATGAGCATGAGGTTGTAGGTGCTCCCCTCTCGGAAAGACCGCTCGATCACGCCGCGCTGCGCGTCCGTCTGCCCTCCCATGTACATGAGCGGGCGGTAGCGCTCCAAGTGCTTCGACAGCGGTATGAGGCAGTTGTGCGTGTGCTGGGCGAACACCACCATCTTCTCGCCGCCTCCCATGATCTGGTCTACCAGCTCCTCGGTCGCCTTCAGCTTCTCGCTGTTCTTAGACCCCGCAAGCTCCGGCGCGTGGCGCTGCACTATCCGGCGAATCTCGCGCAGCTGCTCGTCCCAGAACGGGTTGTCGCCTTCGTAGCGCCACACGTCCTCCATCAGAAGAACCTCCGGCATCCTGCACACGCGCTGAAGCATGAGCATGAACAGCGAGCGCTGCTTCTCGTCCCGGTCTACGCTGCCGCCGTACGCGGCGATCTCGTCGTACAGGGCGCGCTCCGGCGGCGACAGCTCCAAGTCAAGCACGATCTCCTGACGCTTGGGGAACTCCGCCGCTATCTCCGGGTTGGTCTTCTCCGCCATGAACACGCGGGGAGCCGAAAGCAGCCCCATAACGTCGAGGTTCTGGAAGCCGAGGTAGCGGTTCCACATGTCGCGCTCGCCGTTGCCGTACGTGAAGTAGTGCTCGAAGTCCTTCACGGTGCCGTAGATCGAGGCATCGAGGATGCGCCATTCGTTGTAGTAGTCCTCCGGGCTTTTCTCCAACGGCGTGGCGGTCAGGCCGCACTTGAACCTGATGTCGAGCGTCTTTTCCAGCTTCTTGAACTTCTGGTGGCGGGGCCGCGCTCGGCTCTTCAACCGCTGAACCTCGTCGTACACGAAGAAAAGGTGCTTCCCGCGCAGGGCGCGCTCTATGAAGTTCCAGTCCTTCGTGTTGGTTCGGTCGTAGTTGACGACCCATATGTCGGAATCGTCGGTGTTGTACCACGCTTGGCGCTTCGCGGGCTTCGCGTTGCGGTTGACCGTGCCGACCGTCAGGCTCGTCGCCTTCTCCAACCACGGCACCCACTGCTTGATGAGCGGGGCCGGGCAGAACACCACGATCTTATCGACGGTGCCACGGTCGAACTCGCGCACGGCGAGCATCGTCCCCATGGCCGTCTTCCCCGTCCCGCACGAGCATATGAGCATGGTGTTGGGAACTCCGTCGAGCGCGTGGCCGCATCTGTTCTGGAACCTCTTCAGCTCGAACGGGAGCGTGAGGGACGGAGATTCGACGGGCGATTCGTCGCGCACCTGCCGCAAGCGCTCCGCCGCCCGCTCCGTGAACATGACCTCCATCGTCCTCGCCATGGTCTGGCACAGCTCGACGATGCGGTCGGAGTTCTTCAGCAGATGGTCGCGGGCGAGTATCCCGCTGTGGACGAACGGCATCAGCGCCGCCTCGTCGCCGTTGATCTTGAACTGCCCTCGGAACTCCTCGGACAGGTCAACGCAGACCGTCTCCTTCAACGCGCCTCCATCTCCCTTGGCTTTCCTCTAGTGTAAGACAAGAAGTTAAGAAAATCAAGTAAAAGAAGAACCCCCTCGGATTGCCGTAGGGGGTTCTCGGCGCTCATTCAAGCAAGGAGATGGAATCACGCCTCGCTCATTATACCTCATCAGAAGAAGGAATACATGTAGTTTATCGTGTGCGTCGTGCTTCCCCCGACCGCGCTCTTGTACGTCACGACTATCTCGCCGTGCGAAAGGTCGATGGATGCCGGGAACGTCAGCGCTATGTCCTTCCCGACCGTGGCCGTTATGCCCGTCTGGGCCGTCTCGGAGCCGGGGTAGAAGCCGTTCACCTTGACCGACGATATGAAGGCCGTCGGCAGGACGGAGGGGTCGTAGCTCGCCTCCCCTTCGTATATGACGTACGCGCTGACGTGTATGGTGCGCGCCTGCACGCCGATCATGTTGAGCTGGTCGGTGACGCGCAGCCCGTCGGGGCCGACGTAGTACACGTCCGCGTAGCTGGCGATGGCGTTGAAACTCGCGGTCTTCGCCGCCACTCCGGGGAAGGTGATTCCGAGCGTGTTGTTCGAGGTCGTCGCCGTCCCCTTCCAATGCACGAGGTAGTCGTTCCCCGCCACCGTCTCGAAGTCGGCGAGCGTCTTTGAGAACGTCGGCTTGTAGGCGCTCATGTACTTGTCGTGGACGCTCTTCACGTCCCCCGTTGACAGGCTCAAATGCGGGTTCAGCAGCACGTAGGAAGACGTGCTCCATATCGCCGCGCCGAAGCTGGCGCTCGGAAGGTAGAACTCGGCTCCGTCCATGCTGCCCTGCGCGTCCGAGTAGTAGAAGTAGCCTGGGTCGAACGCCGTGATGGCGGCCAGAGAGCTTGTTATGGCGAGCGTCGCCGTGCTCTGGTTCACCTTGACCGTGAGCGTCGCCGTGCCAGCGGCCACGTAATCGACGGAGCAGGTCTTGCCGACGGTCATGCGGAACGCCGTCGTGTTGCTTATCGTCCACGTCGCCGCCGACGAGCCGTTGCGCGTGTCGTACCGGATGTCGCCGATGACGTAGGTCGCGTAGAACTCGTTCGTGTAGCTCACGTAGTCCGTCGCGCCGAGGCGGTTGATCTTCAGCTCCTTTATGTGGGGGTCGAGCGCAGCGCCGGAGCTGTCGATGGCGGAGACCGTGTACGTCTTGGAAGGGTCGTAGTTCTCCAACTGGTAGGAGGTGAGGCGCGTCTTGCCCACCAGCTCGTCGTCCGCGTAGATGTAGTAGACGAACACGCCGTTGCCGCCCTTCGCCTCCGTCCACGTCGCATAGCCGACAATCGACACGGCGAAGTCGCTCTCGCCGTCTGCGGTGTTCCACGTGAGCGCGTCGGGCGTTCCGAGCTGGTAGTCGGGCTGCGGTATGAGGGCGAACGCCTGAAGCCATTCCTCCGGGTTGTTGCTCATGACGCGCGCCTTCAGCGTGTTCGTCGGGCGCGGGAGCGTCATCCGGGAGTAGGCCTTGTTCGGAAGGTCGTACCACTGGTACCACTTGTTGCCGCCGTCCGGGCTGAACTCCCACAGGAGGTTCGAGTAGAGGAACATCGAGTTGTCGAACCACGCGGTTCCCGCGCCGGTCGTGTACAGATCGAACGAGAGGCCCACGCTCTCCGTGGTGTCGTCGTTCTTGCCCCAGCTGCGCCCCTTCTCCATCTCCTGCGGGTAGTAGCCGAACGTCTGGCGCGTATGGTACTCCGGGCCTTCGCCCTGCGGGCCGATCTCGTCGAGGACGGCGAACATGTTAGCGCCCGTCGTCGCGCGCGGGTCGGTGGGCGGCTCGAACGTGGGCGACCACGCCGACTTGGTGCGGGCGAAGAAGCGGGCGGCCTCGTCCACCGTCTTGCGCTCGCCGATGCCGGTCTCCACCGACGGGTCGAACACGTTGTAGGAGTATTCGCCGAGCCGCCTCTGCCCGTAGCGCACCATGCGCACGAAGCCCTTGGCGGGCTTCCCGTCCTCGAAGCAGTTTCCTATCCTCATCGTAGGGTTCACAGCGTCCTCCATTTGCCGCGAGCGAAGACGTAGACCGCCTCCGATTCTCTCCACTTGCCGTTGACGTACACGCTCGCGAGGCCCTGATGCCATCTCGCGCCGTTCGGAACGTCGTAGCGCCATATCAGGCCGCCGTAGTAATCGACGACCGCCTGAACGTCCGCGCCGTTGCGCATATGAACCGCGCGCCCCTTCGCGTCGTAGGAGCGCAGCGTGAACGTCTGGGAGGTGCGCGGCCTCTGCCGCTTCAAAGCCACCTCGACCGACTTGATTCCGGCCTGCTCGCTTCGGGCATCGGATGCCTTCCACGAGCGCACGAGGCCGTCAACGCTCCCCACAAGCTCGTAGCGCGCCACGGGGTAGGAGCCGTCTTCCCAGCCGGAGTAGTAGAACCTCACGGTCTCCCCGGCGCACAGAACCTCGTTCCGCGTTCCCCTGCGACCGATGCACCAGAGCTGCGTCGGGCCGTAGCTGGGTATCTCGAAGTAGGACACCGCGTCAGACCAAGCGACCTGCTTGCTCCACGCCTGACCGTCGTAGGTTCGGATGCCGAAGAACAGCTTGTCGCCCGTCTTGATGTCGAAGAACGACGACGGCTGAACGCTGGCCGACGTGCTGCCGATGCCCTCGACCGCCCGCACGAACTTCGCGTGCTGCGCAACGGTGTCGGGGTTGCGAGCGCCCGACGGCACCGAATCGCCACGGTAGACGAACAGGTCGTACCCCTTCGCGCCGTTGCAGCGGTTCCACGACACCGCCACGGGCTGCGTGGCGGCTTGGATTATCTCGATCTTCGGAGGCTCGGCCTTGACCTGCGACGGGGTTGCGGGGCGCGGGTACGCGCCCTCGTGCCACGTGACGGTGTACATGCCGTCCTTGTTGTTCATGAACGCGCCGTCCTGCGGGCACGGCCTGCTGGCGTAGTAGCCTTGGCCGTAGCGCCCTTCCCAGTTCGTGATCTCGTTGTCCTCGAAGCTGCCAGTCCACGGGCGCACGATCATGGGGCATATCGTCAGGTTCTCGTCGTCGGTTCCTATGGGAACGTCCGCGTCGAAGACGGTGTAGGGGCCGTGCCACATGGTGCCGTCCCGGTCTCCGGCCCACGAGCCGTTAAGCCCCCAGTCGGCGTACTGCCCCCAGAACTTCCGCCCGCTCTTGATGGTCGCGCTCTGGTACACGCCGTTCACCGTGCACTGGTGACCGATGGCGTAGCTGAAGAACGAGTTGTAGTACCTCATGCGAACCCAGCACTTTATGCGCACATGGGTGGAGCGCGCGGTGCGGCCCCACGTCTCCACGGTGTAGCTGTACATGGTGTTGGGCTGTCCGTTGCTCTGCGTCCAGCCCTCTAGCGGCATACCTCCTGCGAACCATCCCATGGCGCTCTCCTAGTCGATGTACTTGACGTACAAGTCGCCGTCGCGCAGGTCTTTCGGCAGCGATGCCCTGTCCGGGTCTGCCGTGCCGTAGAAGATGCGGTAGAGGTCGGTGATCTGGCTCATGGTGTGGGTGTGAACCTTGGCGGCGGCGGGAAGCGTAACGTCTTCAGCGCCGTCGATGAACGTGTCGGCAGCGCCGTCTATCTTGATCGTGAAGCCGGGGTCGAGCTTCCCCGACGCGCTGGCGCTGTCGGCGTTGGGGACGTACTCCGGCGTTGGATGGTAGTGCTGGGTCGTGACCCATCGCGTCATGCCTCCGGGCTTGCCGTCGTCCGCGCGCTTCTGAAGGTAGGCATCGACCATGAAGGTGCCGTCGGCGGGAACGGTCGCCACCACGATGGGGTCGCCGTTCTCGTCCTTGCCGACGGTTATGTTCGCGCTGCCCCCGTTCGAGACGAGCTTGGCCTTCTCGATCTTGTCGAAGATCGCGCCGCCCACCTGTTTGCGGAACAGCGCCACGTCCTGCGCGGTGTCGGCCTCCCCCTGCTGCGGGGCCGGGAAGTCCCAATCTCGGTCGGCTGCGTCGATTTCGAGGGTGTAGGCCATCTTACCTCTCCTTAGTACACGCCGTTGTCGTAGACGGCTTCGTTGTACACGTTGTTTATGCACTCGCGCTGCACGCCGTCAATCCACACGTCCATGCTGCGCCTGTTCTTGTCGTTCGGGTCGATGCGCCCCGGCGCGGAATGCACCGGCTCGCTGCCCTGCTCGCCCCATTGTATCAGCACGTAGGACTTCACGCCCGCCTTGAACGGCGCGGGGCTTTTGTCCGCGAAGGTGTTCACGAAGCCGTCAGGCTCGACTATGCGCACCATGAGCTGCTGTTCGTAGGTGTAGACGCTGAAGCGCCTGCTCTCGTCCATGTAGTCGATGATGTAGCGCTCCTCGGCGGTGCCGCGCTGCCCCGACGGCACGCGGGCCAATGCCTCGTCCGGGATGTACTCGAACGTCAGGAAGCCCGCGCCAGCGTCGATGCGGAACGCCTCCTCGATCTGAAGCGACGCTTCCGCGTCGTCGATGTGAGCGCCCTTCTTCGCCTCGTAGGATATGGTTCCCCTCGGGTCGTTCACGGCCATCTCGTAGCACGGCTGCTCCAAGGGCTTGAACACCTTGTGGTAGTCCCTCATCGGAGCGCGCGTCTCGTTCGGGTTCCCGAAGTACACGTAGTACGCCCCCACGAACCGGTTGAGGTCGTAGTCGTAGTAGCCCTCCGCTTTCGTGCCTGCGGGAATCTCGTCCTGCACCCGGAACCACAGCTCCATGTTGTCCGTGATGTCGCAGTCGATCTCTTGGCACTCCACGCCGTTGTAGTAGATCACGCGGAAGTCCTTCAGGTCTTGGCGCACCATGGGCGCTGTCTGCGCCCGCAGGATGGAGAAGTCGATGTTCGGCACGAACACCGTGGTTCCGGTCGGCACGAAGCCCGACAGCGGTATGCGCAGGCGGTAGTCGTACGCGTTGCTCCACCACATGCCGCCGGTCTGGGGCGTGAACACCGTGCCGATGGTCGTCCACTTGCCGCCCTCGACTTCGTAGCGCATGTTGAACACTTCCTCGTCGGAGAGGTCTTTGCAGCGCAGGTTCCACGTCCGCGCCTCGACGCTGAACACGTCAACCTGAACCGACGCTATGGCCTGCGAGCGGACGAGCTTGCTCTGCGACTGTATGCCGATCTCGTCGCCGTCGTCGGGTGCCGGGGTGTACGGTGTCGCCTTGCTCCCCGATTCCAGCTTCAGGGTGCCCTTCCTCACCTCGACCCATTTGGTAGCGTCGTACGAAGCGAGCGAGTAGAACAGCAAGGCTTGGTAGTTCGTCCTGACGTTCGCGTTCGCCATGCTGAACGTCCATTCGTACCTGTTCCACTCGGTCTCCGACATGGCGGACGGTTTCTTCGACGCTATCGACACGTTCGGTGCCGTCTTCTGCAAGAAGTAGAACAAGCCGAACGAATCTATGTTCCCACGGTACTCGAAGGACAGCGTTACCGTCTCGCCGTCCTGCACGCAGCCGGGGAACGCGAGCGGCACCGACATGCTCACGTTCGCGCTTCCGCCGAACGTCAGGCGCAGGGCCTCCCCCACGTCGGTCAGCTTGCCCGAACTTGCGGCGTACAGGCTTATGCCGTCCTGCCCGTTCGCCGTCGCCGTTATGGGCATCTCCTTGGTGAACTTCAGCAGGTTCGCCCCCGGCCCGCTGGCGGGAGCGTCCATCTTCAGCACGGTTCCGGAAACGCCGAACTCGGTGCTCTCGACCTCGGCGTTCAGGCCGCTCCACTCCTCGATCATGTCGGAAGGGTGGTCGAACACCTCGCGCGGCGGGTTCTGGTTCACGGCGAAGTCGAAGCTCTTGAACGCCACCGCGCTGTTCACGTTGACGAACTCCAAGCTGTTCATCTCCTCGGTGGAGGGAACCATGCGCTCGTCGCGCGTCAGCTCGAAGCCCACGTTCTTGTCGATCACCGAAGCGTCGTTGGCGAACGCTAGGAACTCGCTGTCAGGCTCGACCGCCGCGCGGAGGCCCGACAGGCCGAACGACACCTCGCGTATGGCCGCGACGAACGCAAGCTCGTCGGAGCGCTCGCGGCGCACGGTCTTGTAGGCGTGCCGCCCGTCTTCGTAGAAGCGCATCTTCACCGTCTTGCCCTCGACCGGCTCGCGCGGCGACTGCGGAAGCTGCCGCTCGTAGCGCATGTTCTCCGCGAGGACGGAGCTGATCGCCCCGTTGTCCGTGAAGCGCCAGCTCGCCGGTGTCACCAGCGAGGGGAGGTACAGGGGATTGTAGCTCTGCGATATGATGTCCTCGATGCCGCGCTGGCGCTCGGCCTCTTGGTAGATGTTCGACGTTCCGATGGCATCGTACACCCCGAGCCGGTCTTCGTAGATCGGGCTGTCCTGCGTGGTGAGGAGCTGGCGGTACAGCTCGGTCGCGTAGGTGCTGGCGGGCTGCTGCTCGAAGTAGTGCTTCACCTCGTAGGGGTATTCCAGCTCCTCGACCTCGATGCCGTCCGACACAACCGTGTAGGGGATGGCCGACAGGCCGGTGAACTCCAACTTGACGAACGTGCACTTGCGCAGCGGCAGCGAGTAGTCGGCGCTCTGCAAGGAGTACACGGCGGGGTACGGCTTCCACGATGCCGTCTCCCAGTCGCCGTCCTCCGTCGAGTAGACGTTCATCTGGCACCCGCCGTACACCGCGTCGATTCTCATGGAGTTCACGCGCGAGGCGTTGCCGCTCGCGTCCCTCAAATCGAACACGAGCCATTCTAAGGCGCTCTGCGTGACGTTCGGCTTGCTGCACCAGAACGTGGACGGCATGCCGTCGTGCAGCCTCTCCGGGCCGCTCACGGCCATCTCCGTCTCCACCTTGTTGCCGAACGGGTCGGAGAACACGGCGGGCGCGAAGTCCTCTGCGTCCATCACGTCGTAATGGAGCGACAGACCGGCCATGTCTATGGAGAACGGGAAGTCGTCGGCCTTCAGAGCGCCGTCCGGCAGCGTCTTGTAGTAGGGCGCTTCGAGGCGCGTGAAGACGAGGCGGAAGCCGTAGGCCGTCGCGAGGTTGAAGCGGAACGTAACCGTCGCCATGTCGCCCGTCACCGAAGCGCCGCCCCACGAGCGCGAGGTGTAGGACCTGTCTCTTATACACATCTCCGAGCCCACGAGACGGA
>OBIX01000011.1_pt1 | contig 53628 bp, 53 predicted proteins | sample 1496251 | NCBI WGS metagenome assembly OBIX01 (sample SAMN05065742, study PRJEB22554) | human gut metagenome | biome: ENVO:2100002; feature: ENVO:00000062; material: ENVO:00002003 | host: Homo sapiens | place: USA | reverse complement strand
ATTCGTTGACCCAAAAGCGTATTCATAGCGACCTCACATTCTAATTGTGTTTGTTGCACACCAATAGCATACCTGTCGCATTTTTTGTTATACACAATCAGTCAGCATTTACTCAACGCTAGTAGGGTGCTTTTAAGACGGAAAATTTCTGTGCGTATCTTTGGTCAAAAAGGCAATGGTCTTTTGAGGCAGCACATGGTACAATAACAAGCGTTGTGTCGTTTGCACATGACCGAAGATAAAAGATAGGAGCTGCTGAACGTGGATACGATCTGTCTGCTGCCCGGTGAGGAACGCTACGTTAATTTTCGAGATGCCAATGGAGTCCCGAAGGTACACTACACTTACTGTTCCATCCGTGGCAAACTTTTCAACTGCACCTGCTGCACAAAGGACGAAGCCCAGCGGCTGTGTGAAGATTGGCTTATAAAACAGGACCGCTGCTACATAAACTAAAAAAGCCGCCGAGGACGCTTCCCAAGTAGGAAAGCTCCTCGGCGGTATTCGTTTATCGGATGTGCTGCGGCCTGAGAACGGCCTTATTCAGTTGTACCGGGAGCCTCATTCTTCATCACCCTTTCCATCGGCCTTTTCATCCAGCACATCTGCTCTCGGCTACGCCGCTGGGGGGCACGGGCATCTGGCTCAGCGTCCCGATCGGCTGGGCGCTGGCGGACGCCATCGGCATCGGGTACTACCTCAAAACCAAAACGGCATAACGAAACAGCCGGGAGGCGTTCCAAAAGCGGAAGCCTCCCGGCTGCGTTTTTATAAGTTGTGTGCTCCGTTCGGTTACTTCAGCAGGGCGCTGTGGTCTGCGCCGTCAATGGTCAATGCCGCGTGGGGGCCGGTGTGGGTCCAAACGACGGCCGTTTCATCGGGGGCGTCGGGTTCAGCCGCCAGCAGGGCGTCCACCGAGACCGTGGTGGAGCGGGAGAGCAGGGTGGTGAACACAAGGGTCTTCACGCCCTGAGCCTTCAGGGTGCGGACCATGCCCAGCGTCAGGTGGGCCGAGGCCACGATGCCGTTGGCGCGGATGGTCAGGGTCGTGCCGTTCTGGGTGCAGGTGTGGGTGATCTGCTTGCCCAGAACGTTGGTGACATACAGCCCCTCCACCGTGACCGGGCGTTCCACTTCCACCGAGCCGGTGGAAGGTGCTTCTGCCGCTTCAGTTTCGGTGGGCGCTTGCTCGCGTACAACATCACCGGGCTGGGAAACATCGTCGCCCTTCCCATTGCGGCGGGTGATGGTCGTGCCCACCTGCAAACCGGAGAACTGCGTTTCGCCGTTGATCGAATCGCCAATGGCCACATCGCCGCCGCCAGTGGCGTCGATCGTCACCTTGCCTTCAACGGTAATATCAGACTTTACCTCAGTAGCACCGTCAGCAACGCTGCCGCTGCCGATGGCCGCAGCACCGGCAAGGGGAGCATCTTCATTATTCAGAACGCCGCCGCCTGCAGCAGTAATGTTAGGAGAACCAGCTTCGGTGCTCTTGATGGAAATTTTGTTTCTGGTATCCTCGGTGTCGGGTTCTGTTTCTGCGCCGCCACCGATACCGGCAGCACCAGCGCCGCCCTGTGCATCTTCAAAACATCAACGGCGGAACAGTAAAAGTCCTCCGTGACTTCTGCGAAACTCTCATAGCAGGTCATTTCGGTATCCATGCAGCACCTCTCAGTCAATACAGATGCAGGGCAGCTTCTGGTCATCTGCCATCAGGGTGATGCTGTGGCTTGCCAGATACTTCTGGAACAGGTAGACCTCATCAATGGTCAGCGAGATGACCTCGCCGTCCATGTTGGTGCGGACCAGAATCACCGGGCCGGTCAGGTAGTGCTTGCCGCCCATCTTCAGCACCTGCACCGGGTTGTAACAGAGCAGCAGCGAGGTGTTGGGAAGGTTCAGGCAGGCATCGTCCTCCTCAAAGCAGGGCAGGATGCCAGGAGCCTCGTCCAGCGTGATGACGGTCAGCTCCATATCCGGGGCAATGGCTGCGAGGTAGACCTCGCCGCCCCGGTTTGCCGCCAGTGCAGCGCAGATACGCACATCAATGGTGATTTCCTCGGAGCGGATGGTACGGGTAGCGTTGTTTTTCATAGGCTTTTCTCCTTTTGATTGCAAAAGAAAAAGACCTCATCGGGTCTTTCGTTACGGTATAAGTCAGCGTTCGTTCTGCCGCTGCTGTTTGCGCTGCCACTGTTCCAGCAGCTTGATGATGGTGTCCTCCATCTGTTTCGGGGTGTAGCTGCGGGGAAAGTATTTCCGCAGGGTGTCGTTTTTGATGACCACCTTGTCCAGCTCGTCCTTTTTCTCTTCTCCCATAACCGCAAAGGCAACGTCATACGAAAAGTGCCCTTCCTGCGCCAGCTTTTTAAGCCGCTGCGCTTGGGAAAGGGACGGTGCATTCTGGGTGTCGTTCATCGCTTCTAAAAAATCCCGCTGTTGGCTTTCGTCCAGATAGGACAGCTCCACAGCGGGATTAAAAGCAATTTTCTTTTCGTCCACCATGTCCAGCAGTTCCGGGACAAGGTTGGTCAGGCGGATGAATCGGTGCACCTGACGTTCACTTTCGTTTGCGTCTGCGCTCACTTGCGATACGCTCCACAACTTCTCGCCAACTTGGCGAGAAGTCAAATCCGACCTAGCACCTTGATTTTTTAGGGCTTCCATCTTCATTTTGTAGGCGAAAGCCCTTTCACTGGGCAAGATATTTTCACGTTGGAGATTCGAGTCCACCATGAGCAAAACTGCGGCATCATCATCCATGTTGCGGACGATGACCGGCAGGGCATCCAGCCCGGCAAGCTGTGCAGCGTGCTGACGGCGATGCCCGGAGATGATCTCATAGCCACCTTCCGGGCGTGGGCGTGCAATCAGCGGAGACAGCACGCCGTACTGTTCCACGCTTTCCACCGTGCGCTGCATGGATTCATCATCTAAAACCTTAAAGGGGTGGTTCTTGAAAGGGAACAGCTCTCCAATGGGGATCTGCTGCACCTGCTCCCGCTGCTGTTCCTGCCGGGATTCCTCGGTGGAGAAAATGTCATCTGCCCCTTTCAGCGACACGTTTAAGCTGTTTTTCGGCATTCGCCATCACCTCCTCGGTCAGAGATTTATAGGCTTCTGCCACCTTGCCTTTGGGGTCGTGCTGGAAAATGCTTTTGCCCACGGCACTGATTTCCGCAGCACGGACAGACCGGGGAATGGTCTGGTCAAACACCTTGATCTTGCTGCCGTAAGCACCCCGAATCAAATTGTCGATCTGCTGTCCGTAGTTGGTGCGGCTGTCGGTCATAGTCAGCAGGATACCCTCGATTTTCAGCTTCGGGTTGATCTGCCGCCGGACTTTCTGCACCGTCTGCAAAAGCTGTTCCAAGCCTTTTGCAGACAGATACTGCGCCTGCACAGGAATCAGGGTGGTGTCTGCTGCTGCCAGTGCGTTCACGGTCAGCATCCCAAGGGAAGGGGTGCAATCCAACAGAATGAAATCGTACTCATGCTTTGCACTGTCCAACACCTGTTTCAACATCTTTTCCCGGTTCATGCAGTTAACGAGAGACACTTCCATCCCTGCCAGTTCGATGTTTGCCGGAATCAGGTCAACGCCCTCTGCATGGTGCAGGATGCCTTCACCGGGCGGAATGCTCTGGTCATTCATGGCTTTTGCCATCAGGGTGGAAAGGGTAGTGGGCAGTTCATCGGGCTGCTGCCAGCCCATGCTGATGGTCAAGCTGCCCTGCGGGTCAGCGTCCACCAACAGGACCTTCTTGCCCTCCATCGCCAGACCGATGCCCAGATTTTCACAGGTCGTGGTCTTACCGGTGCCGCCTTTCTGGTTGACGATGGCAATCGTAGTTGCTTTCTTTGAAATTTTCATCACCTCCGCATCGCTAAGTCGTGGTTGGTTTGGTTCTGGTAGGAAAGCTGCATCGTGGTGGGTGCGTTGTACAGAGAAGCGAGCAGGTATTGTTTCATGTTTCGGATCGGGCTGCTGTTCTCTGCAAGGCACTTCAGCACAAAACGGATATGGTCGGCGTTCAGCTTCATAAAGCGACTGCGTACCACCTCGGCAGGCTTATCGTCCCCGGCAATGCGCAGCAACTTGCGGTTGGTAGCGCAGGTGTCCACCAACAAATCTACGATCTGATAGATGGTATCCTCATCATCCGGGCAGAGCCGGAGCAGAAGTTCCACCTCCAAAGACTGCGAAAAATATTCTTCCAGTTGGGTGCGTTTGCTCATCCCATCCGCTTCTTTAGAATAGAATGGATCAGTCTCACTCATTTCAGTATCATTCTCTTTAGTCTTATTACATCGTGATTTTGAAGGGTCTTGACTTGCGTTTTTGAAGCCTCCAGAATCGTGAAAATCACGATTCTGGAATATTGATTTTGACGATTCTGCCGAAAAGTTCTTCACATATACCAAACTTGGCTTTCCCAGACCTCTGCGTTTTCGTTCAATCAGACCAAACTTTTCGAGTTCCCGGAGCAGCTTGGTCGCTTTGTTGTCTGCGCAACACAACGCCCTCTTGACATCCTCTATCGTGAAGATAATGAACACCCGGTTCTGCTCGTCCAGCCAGCCGTTTTTCACGGACAGGCTCATGCGGTCCAGCAGGATACCGTACAGGATTTTTGCATCGGTGGACAGACTCTGGAACCGTGGCTCCTGAAAAAGAGCCTTGGGAATGCGGTAGAACGAAAACAGTTCTCCGGCTTGTCCGTAAAAGTAGTCAAGAGCCACTAAACCTCGCTCAATGTCTATCACTCCAATCTTTTTGAAAATAAAAAACGCGTTTCCATTGGCCAGTTAGATATCCACTAGAAACACGTTTATGTAAATGTTCACCGAAAAACGCCGATAAAATCAGCCTATTATAAGTATGACTTATTCAGCACAAAAATCAGTTCTTAAACATTTCAAATCAGCACATTTTAGACGATTGTACGATTATTTTTCAGGTTGGGTTATTTTGCTCCCCGTGGCCGGAGCAGGCCCTGCGGGCCAACATCCACTGCCAGATCTCGCTGGCACTCAACCGCATCTACACCGAGTGGTACCCCAGCAAGGGCTACACCTTCAACATTACCAACTCCACCAGCTACGACCAGTATTACGTTCACGGACGCACCGTGTTCGATGTGATGGTGCGCATCACCAACGATATCTTCAACACCTATATCCGCAAGACCGGCACCGTAAACCCCTACTACTCTGAATACTGCGACGGTAAATCGGTCACCTGCCCGGGTCTCAAGCAGTGGGGCACCGTGACGCTGGCCAATCAGGGCCGTAACGCCTTGCAGATCCTGAAGTATTACTACGGCAACGACATCGAGATCATCCGCACCTCGAACATCCAGTCCATCCCCCAGAGCTACCCCGGTTCGCCCATCCGGCAGGGCGACAGCGGCACAGCGGTGTTCACCCTGCAGCGCCAGCTGAACCGCATCACCAAGGACTATCCCTTCCTCGGCCTGCTGACTGTGGACGGCGTATTCGGGGCCAAGATGGCCGCCACGGTCAGGGCGTTCCAGAAGCAGTTCAACCTGACCGCCGACGGTGCAGTCGGACGACAGACATGGTACAAGATCAGCTATATCTATGTGTCGGTCAAGGATCTTGCGGAGCTGACCAGCGAGGGCGAGGTGTCCAGCGGCACTCTCTCGGACGGCACATGGGGCGGCACCGTACTGCGCACCGGCTCCACCGGCAGCGCCGTGGAACAGCTGCAGTTCTGGCTGAATACGCTGGCACAGTATGAGTCTTCCATCCCATCGTTAACAGTGGACGGCGTTTACGGCACTGGAACGGCCAACACGGTGCGGGCCTTCCAGCGCAAATACGGCCTGACCGTGGACGGCGTGGTGGGCCGTGACACATGGACCGCGCTGTACGACCAGTTCCGCAGCATCCAGTCCGACAACGGCACCCCCAATGCCTACCCCGGCACCGCCCTGCGGGAGGGTGCAAGCGGACAGAATGTGCGGCTGGTGCAGTTCTGGCTCAAGATCGCGCGCACGGTGTACTCGAACCTGAACAACATCACGGTGGACGGCAAGTTCGGCAGTGCCACCACAGCGGCAGTCAAGCGGTTCCAGACCTACTTTGGCCTGACCAGCGACGGTGTGGTGGGCCGCACGACATGGAACAAGCTATACGAGGTGTACAACGACATCGCCAACAAGCTGCTGTCGTCCAGCCTGCGCCCCGGCGAGTACCCGGGCGTGCTGCGCAAAGGCTCTTCCGGCACAGCGGTGCGGGAGCTGCAGTTCTACCTCTACCTCATGAGCGCCTACGAGAGCAGCATCCCGGCCATTGGCATCGACGGACAGTTCGGTGCTTCCACCGAAGCTGCCGTGCGGGCCTACCAGCGCTTTGCGAGGCTGACTGTAGATGGCATCGTGGGACGTACCACATGGAACAGCCTGTACGACAAGGCGTCCACTCTGCGGACATCCGGGCCGGTGGTCACCCTGAAACGCCTGCCCTACCCCGGTACCCCGCTCACAGTGGGGTCTTCCGGCAGTGCGGTGCTGTACTACAGCCTGCTTCTGCAGCGCATTGCCTACTACTTTACCAGTGTGGAGAACCCGCCCCTCTCCGACCAGTACACCGACGAGACTGCCGCCGCCACCCGCAGCGCACAGGAGCTGCTGGGCCTGCCCGAGACCGGCATTGCGGATGCCGACACATGGACAGCTGTGGAAGCGCTGAGCCTGCAGCTCGCCGCCGAAATGCCCAACCCCGACCGCAGCATCGGGCATGGCCCGGTCTACCCGGGCCGAGCCATCGGCGCGGGCAGCGTGGGGCCGGACGTGGCGCAGGTGGAGACATGGCTGAACGGGCGTTCCTGCCTGTACTGCACCGAGGGCTATGTGACCGAGAACCGCTGCTTCGGCCCGGAAGAGACTGCCGCCGTCCGGCTGGCACAGCAGCGGGCCGGGCTGCTGGTGACCGGCACCGTGGACCGTGGAACATGGGCCGCGCTGCAGGCCCAGAGCTGCCCACACTGCAGCAAGGAGGAATGAGCGATGGCACGACTTCTGATCTACGATGCCTACGAGAACAAGGTATACACCTATGCAAACCTGAACGAGAACGACCCCATGCCCTACAGCACCGGCACCACCCTGCGGGTGCGGGAATTCCGGGGCAAATCCGCCAGCCCCACCCTGTGGACCACCATTGCGGCCATGGAAGCGTGGAACCTGACCCGCCGCAAGTACGGCAAGGGCATCCCGGTGGGGTATGCCTTCCGCCGCATCTGGGAGGGCGGCCACGGCACCCGCAGCCAGCACTACGCGGGCGTATCCTTTGACGTGGGCCAAAGCCTGACCCAGACCGCCCGCACGGCCATCTACAACGCAGCCCGGGGCACCGGGGCATGGGGCTATGTGGAGCCGCTGAGCCAGACCCCCACATGGGTGCACATGGACCGCCGCTACGGCACGCCCGCCTGCAGCGGCACCACCGCCGGGTATCCTACCCTGCGGCGGGGAAGCCGCGGCTGCTATGTGATGATTCTGCAGGACGCGCTTTCCACGCTGGGCTACCAGACCGGAAGCCGCATCGACGGCATCTTTGGTGCCCGGACGGAGGAAGCGCTGAAAGGCTTCCAGCGGCGCACGAGCCTGCGTGTGGACGGTGTGTGCGGCTGCAACAGCTGGAAAAAGATCAGCACCGCCGTCATCGGCGTGGGACGGACAAAAACGACGATCGATTGATAAACCCTCTCAGTCTCGCTTCGCTCGCCAGCTCCCCCGAAAGGGGGAGCTCTTTTGCATCTGATGGTTTGCACTCATAAAGCTCGCCCTTCGGGAGAGCTGGCACGGCGTCAGCCGTGACTGAGAGGGTTTTCTTCCCGTGAAACATCCTTCGCTTCCCATCACCGAAAGTTGAAACTTTCTCCCCCATCTGCCCTTTTCGTTGCGCGGTTTAGAAAAACGTGCTAAAATAGCTCTATTATTAAAATGGTTCATGTTGAAAGCAAGAGGATTTGAGGGGTATTGTATCATGGAATTTTCCAAACGACTGGACTTGTTCGGCGACGAGATCTTCGCCGCACTGAACGAACGCAAGGTAGCTCTGGAAGCTCAGGGCCGTACAATTTATAATCTGAGCGTCGGCACGCCGGACTTTGCGCCTGCCGAGCACATCCGCAAGGCCATGATGGATGCCGCTGCCGACCCGCAGAACTGGAAGTACAGCCTGCGCGACCTGCCTGAGCTGCTGGATGCCGTGTGCGGCTACTACAAGCGCCGCTTCGGCGTAGAGATCACGCCGGATCAGGTGGCCAGCTGTGCGGGCAGTCAGGAGGGCGTGGGCCACATTGGTATGGTGCTGTGCGACGAGGGCGACACCGTGCTGCTGCCCACTCCCTGCTACCCGGTGTTCATCGCGGGCAGTCTGCTGGGCGGCGCAAAGCCGTGGTATTACCCGCTGACCAAGGAGCACGGCTTCCTGCCTTATGTGAAGGACATCCCGGAGGATGTGGCCCGCAAGGCAAAGTATATGATCGTCTCCCTGCCCGCAAACCCGGTGGGCAGCGTCGGCTCCCCGGAGCTGTACGCCGAACTGGTGGCCTTTGCCAAAAAGTATGACATTCTCATCATCCACGACAACGCCTACAGCGACATTATCTTTGACGGGGCCGTGGGCAACAGCTTCTTCAATACGCCGGGTGCCATGGATGTGGGCGTGGAGTTCTTCAGCCTTTCCAAAAGCTTCAACGTCACCGGTGCCCGCATCAGCTTTCTTGTAGGCCGGAGGGACGTGGTAGCTGCCTTCAAGAAACTGCGCGGCCAGATCGATTTCGGCATGTTCCTGCCGGTGCAGAAAGCGGCCATCGCCGCCCTGACCGGCCCGCTGGACATGGTAAAAACGCAGTGCGGCCTGTACCAGCAGCGCCGCGACGCTCTGTGCGGCGGCCTGCGTTCCATTGGCTGGAATGTGCCGGACAGTCACGGCAGCATGTTCGTGTGGGCACCCATCCCGGCAAAGTACGCAAAGAGCATGGACTTCTGTCTTGACCTTGTGGAAAAGAGCGGTGTGCTGTGCACGCCGGGTTCCAGCTTTGGCCCGCTGGGCGAAGGCTACGTGCGCTTTGCCCTCACCCTGCCGCCGGAGCGCATTGCCGAGGCGGTGCAGTCCATCAAGGCAAGCGGTATCCTGAACTAAAAAAAAACGGGAACGTCCATGCGGCGTTCCCGTTATTTTTATGCGTTCACAATATTCTCTCCCGCGCCATCCAGCCATGTGCGCAGGTTGTTGGCAGTAATATCCATCAGCCGCTGCAGGGCTTCGTTGGTGGCCCACGCGATGTGCGGTGTCAGCAGGGCATTCGGCAGGCCGCGCAAAGGGCTTGCCTGCGGCAGCGGTTCAGTGCCAAAGGCATCGGCACCGTAAAAGCCAAGCTTCCCGTTTTTCAGCGCATCGGCCACGGCCTGCTCGTCCACCAGTGCACCGCGGGCGGTGTTCAGCAAGATCATGCCGGGCTTTGCCTTGGCAAGGGTGGCCGCGTTGATCAGCCCCCGTGTTGCAGGTGTTGCCGGACAGTGCAGGCTGAGCACATCGCTGCGGGCAAGCAGGGTGTCAAGATCCACGAATTCCACACCGTCGGCTTTGTACTCCGGCCGAACGGTGCGGGTGCACACCAACACCTCCATGCCAAAGGCCTTGGCAATGCGGGCGGTCTGCCGGCCAATGCTGCCGTAGCCATAGATGCCAAAGGTCTTGCCCAGCAGTTCCACCTGCGGCAGCAGACCGTAGGCCGCAGGCTCCTCGGTGCGCCAATGACCGTCCTGCACAAGGCGATGGTAACGGTCGGCGCACTGGCAGATGGCCAGCAGCAGGCTGAAGGTCATCTGTGCCACACTGTAAGTAGAATAGCCCGGCACATTGGCTACCGGCACGCCATGGCGGCGGCAGGCCTTCAGATCAAGGTTATCCGTGCCGGTGGCAATGATGCCCACCCACCTGAGCTTCGGGCACTGGGCCAGAACGGCTTCGTCGATGCGGCACTTATTCAGGAACACAATCTCCGCATCCCCGATGCGCGGCACCACCTCTTCCTGCGCGGTGCGCCCATAGCGGGTGATGTCCGGCACAAGCGCCTTCACACCCGACCAGTCCAGATCTCCCTGCTGTATGGCATAATCTTCCAGAACAACTGCTTTCATTTCAACTTCCTCACTTTCACATCATACGGGATACAGTGCCAGCACGGTGCCCTGCGGGCTTTCGCGGCTTTCCAGCGCGGCATAGCCTCGAGCCAGCAGGATGGCAATGTGCACCCGGTCGGCCAGCGGGAGCCATACTGGCGGCATATTCTGCGCAAGGCACCCGGCCTGCAGCAGGAAACACGGTGCCAGACTGTCCAGCGGACGGATAGCCCGCAAAGCAAACCCCTGACGCAGATACAGCGGGATCAGCTCTTCTGCCGCACATTCCACCACGGCCCACCGTGCCCGCTGCCGGGCAAGAAACTCCTGCCGGGCAACAGCCGCAGCCAGCAGCGGCGCAAGGGTCTCGGCGGCATGGCCGTCCGGCCCGGCTGCCGGGGTCAAAAAATATCCACCTGACGTGCGGTTCCAGCCCAGAAAGCGGCGCAGCGCAGCCGCCACTGCCACATCGGCATCCATGGGCAGCAGGATGCACCCGGCTCCCGGCACACCACGTGTACTGTACATGCCCCACGCCTCGCCTACCGTCAGCATCCGCAGCACCTCGCTGCGCGGACGGTACACACTGCTCACTTCGCTCTGCGCCAGCTGGCAGAATTCCTCCGCCGAAAGCCGCCTTACCTGCCGCGTGCGCGGCGGATCACAAACCTGGATCATTTGGTTTCCCCCATTCTTTTTCAGTATGCATCCAGCATACCGGACCGGGGGCGAGAATCGGCGCGAAACAGGGCCGCTCTTTTTGTTTTACAGATCCAGCGTTACATCCTCGCTCAGCACCTGACCAATGGGCTTTGCAATGCACAGGTCGGCTTCCGCATCTGCCCCGGTGGGCTGCATGTTGATGACCACCAGATGGTCGCCCCGGAAGTACCGGATCAGTCCTGCCGCCGGGTACACCACAAGGCTTGTGCCGCCGATGATCAGGGTATCCGCATGGCGGATGGCGTTCACCGCGCCGGACAGCACCTCCTCGTCCAGCCCTTCTTCATACAGCACCACATCCGGCTTGACGATGCCGCCGCACTCGGTGCAGCGGGGCACACCGGTGCTGTTGGCAATGAAATCCACATCGTAGAACTTACCGCAGCGGGTGCAGTAGTTGCGCAGGGTGCTGCCGTGCAGCTCGTACACCGTGCGGCTGCCCGCCGCCTGATGCAGGCCGTCGATGTTCTGGGTGACGACCGCTTTCAGCCTGCCCTCCCGTTCCAGCTTTGCCAGCCGCAGGTGGGCCGCATTGGGCTTTGCCCCCTTCACGATGAGCTTATCACGGTAAAAACGGTAAAACTCCTCCGGGTTCTCCTCCCAGAAAGTGTGACTCAGGATGGTTTCCGGCGGGTAGGCGTACTTCTGATGATAAAGTCCGTCCACACTGCGGAAGTCCGGGATGCCGCTCTCGGTGGAAACGCCCGCCCCGCCAAAGAACACGATGCTGCTGCTTTTGGCAATGATCTCTTCCAATGCCTGTACCATAACAAAAAACGCCCCTTTCGCCGGATGTACATTTGTGTTAAGATAACTTCAGTATAACACAAACTCACAGGAAAGGAAGCGCAACTTTTGAACGTCTGGTATGTGAACAGCATTCTGGGGACCTTCCGGCTGGAAGAGGAAAACGATGCCATCTGCGGGCTGACCCTCTGCCCGGACGGCGTACCGGAACTGGAACCGCTGCCCCGAAAGGTGTGCGAGACACCGCTTTTACAGGAAGCCGAGGAGCAGCTGAACGAATATTTTGCCGGAGCGCGCAGGGAATTCGATCTGCCGCTAGCCCCCAAGGGCACCCCCTTCCAGAAAGCGGTCTGGGCCGAGATGAACAAGATCCCCTACGGTGAGACCCGCACCTACGGCCAGCTGGCCGCCGCTGTTGGCAAACCCAAGGCCAGCCGTGCCGTGGGCGGTGCCTGCCACTGCAACCCCATCGCCATCCTTCAGCCCTGCCACCGGGTGGTGGGCAGCACCGGCAGGCTCACCGGCTACGCCTATGGCGTGGAGATGAAGCAATATTTGCTGGAGTTGGAACAGCAGGAGTAATTTTATGATCGGAATGCCCTCCGCGTTCGCTCTGGGCATTTTCAGCGGAAAATTTATTTTATATTTGTGTTTCAGAAAAGCCTGCGGGCTTTTCTGAAACACTTTTTCACCGTAGGGTCGCTGTGGGAAACTGCATCATACACAAAAGAGCCATTGCACATCCATTTTGTGCAACGGCTCTTTATTTTTCACTCCGTTTTACTGTGCACTGTAAATGCTGCCCATCGTCCAGGAATTATCCGCGCTGTACTTGGCGTGGTTGCGCAGGTAGGTGACCCATGCGCCGTAGCCGTTGCCTGCAGAGAGATGCACGCCATCCGGCGCTGCAAGCATCTCCTTCAGGTTGCCCTCGCCGTCGGCAAGGGTCTCCCACAGGTCAAGGTAAACGCATCCCTTGCTGGCGGCCAGCTGAGCCAGCTGCTCGTTCACACCGCGCAGCACATCCGATGCAAGGCCGGGCTTTTCAGCAGCTGCCGAGGGTCGCACCGGCGGGATAGACTGCACGTAGATCACGCAGTCCTCGCCCAAAGCCTCGCGCAGCATATCCAGCATCTGGCCATAGTAGGCAAGGAAGCGATCCGAAGCGCCCAGCGTGGTGAGGGTGTTAGTGCCCAGCAGGATATACAGCTTCTTGGGCCGGGCAGCGGCCAGCACATCCAGCGCTACCTCCTGCCCGCGGGTGGGGCTTTTGACTGCGCTGCGGTTCACAATGGCATCCGGGCCAACGCCTGTATAGCCGCAGATGAGTGCCCCGTCCAGATTGATCTGGTAATCCGAGAAGCCCACCGTCAGACTGTCGCCCAGAAAGGCTGCGTCCGCAAAGTAGCTCAGGTCCACCTGCCCGCAGCTGGGCTGGCGGATGACGCTGGCATCATAGGCTTTGACGGTGTAGGCCCCAGCGCTCTGCTTTGCAGGGCCAAAGTTCTCCAGTGTGACGGCCTGCCCACCGGTGCTGCCATCCTGTGCAGCACTGCTGCTGTCCGCTTCGCCCTGCATGGGCAGCGGTGCCAGAATGTTCTCGGCAATGCCGCTGGCGTTGGTAGACGGGGTATCGTCCGCGCCCTCTGCGCCCTTTTCCAGAATGGCCGTGATGGCGTAGGATACCAGCAAAATGGCGACCACTGCGCCCAGAAAGCGCAGCTTGCCGCTGACTGTACCGCGCCGTGCCCGGCGCGGCGCAGAATGATACTCGTGTGAAATGCCCATGGTTTTTCCAGCTTTCTCCATTTTTCCCGCACAGAAGGGGGTTTTATCCGCCCGGGGCTGTGCGTTTTTTATTTTATCATAATTTTTTTGCCTGTGCAACCAATTAGGTCTTGCATACAACAGGCAAAACAGGTACAATAAGGATGTGGTAATTTTGCACATTTTACAAAAAGGGTGTGCACATGCCGCAAACTTTTTTGTATCACTTGCAGCATCCGGTTTGTTTGCCGCACGGTCTGCGGGCAGTGCAGGGCCTTTAGACCAAACCCCACTCTGGCGGCGCGGAAGCCGGAACCTGCAGCGATGTACAAATGATAAGAATGAAATTTGCAAAAGGAGGTACTCATGGCCAAGAATGTGATCATTGGTCAGAGCGGCGGCCCTACCGCCGTGATCAACTCCAGTCTGGCAGGCGTGTACAAAGCCGCCTGCAGCCTGGGTGCAGACAAGGTGTACGGTATGAAATACGGCATCGAAGGTCTGCTCAAGGAAGAAATGCTGGAGCTGAACGTCCTGCTGGACGACCGCATGAGCATTGAACTGCTCAAGCGCACGCCTTCCAGCTACCTTGGCAGCTGCCGTTACAAGCTGCCGGACCCGGATGTGGACTCCACACCCTTCATCAAACTGTTCACCCTGTTTGACAAGTACGACATCTGCGCGGTGTTCTACATTGGCGGTAACGACTCCATGGACACCATCGCAAAGCTTTCCCGCTACGGTGAGCGCGTGGGCAGCAGCGTGCGGTTCATCGGTGTGCCCAAAACCATCGACAACGACCTGTGCCTGACCGACCACACCCCCGGCTACGGCTCTGCCGCCAAGTACATTGCCACTATTTTAAAGGAAGTCATCCGGGATTCCTCCGTGTATGACATCCGCAGCGTGACCGTGGCCGAGATCATGGGCCGACATGCGGGCTGGCTTGCCGGTGCGGCCTGCCTTGCGGGCGGCGATGACTGCGAAGGCCCGGATCTGATCCTGCTGCCGGAGGTGCCCTTCGATCAGGACAAGTTCCTTGCCAAGGTGGACGAGCTGCAGCGCCGCAAGTCCAATGTGATCATTGCGGCCAGCGAGGGCGTAAAGACCGCCGACGGCACCTATCTGTGCGATCTGGTGTCCACCGCAGGCCAGCTGGATGCCTTTGGCCACAAGGCCGTGCTCAGCGGCACCAGCCGCTACCTGTCCGACCTCATCCACGACAAGCTGAACTGCAAGAGCCGCGCCATCGAGTTTTCCACCCTGCAGCGCTGCGCCAGCCATCTGGCCAGCCGCACGGATGTGAACGAAGCCTACGCTGTGGGCGGTGCCGCAGCAGCCGCAGCCTTTGCGGGCGAGACCGGCCGCATGATCGCGCTCAAGCGCATTTCCGCTTATCCCTACCAGTGCATCACCGAGTCGGTGGATGTGCAGCAGGTGGCAAACCTTGAAAAGAAGGTGCCGCTGGACTGGATCAGCCCCGACGGGATGCAGGTGACTGCTGCCTTTGAGGAGTATGCCCGTCCGCTGATCCTGGACGAGGTGACCCCCGTTTACGTCAACGGCACCCCGCGCCATATCCGTCTGTAACCCCTTTTCCCGCGTCTGTTTTCGTGCATCCTGCACGTAATATTATATTGCCGAAACAGAAAAACAAAAAAGGAGAAATCATCATGGGTAAAAATGCAATCGTTGGTCAGTCTGGCGGTCCTACTTCCGTCATCAATGCAAGCCTTGCGGGCGTCTTTGAGAGCTGCAAGAGCCGCGGCGCAGAGATCGTTTACGGTATGTGCAATGGCGTTGCCGGTCTGCTGGAGGAGCGGGTGGTGGATCTTTCCACCGTGCTGACGGACGATCTGGACATCGAGCTGCTCAAGCGCACCCCGTCCAGCTTCCTCGGCAGCTGCCGCTACAAGCTGCCGGACTGGCATGAGGACGAGACCGTCTACAAAAAGCTGTTCGCCATTCTGGAAAAGCTGAACATCGGCTACTTCTTCTACATCGGCGGCAACGACTCCATGGACACCATCGGCAAGCTGGCCGAGTACGGCGAGCGCATCCAGAGCGACATCCGCTTTATGGGCGTGCCCAAGACCATCGACAACGACCTGATGGTCACCGACCACACCCCCGGCTACGGCTCTGCTGCCAAGTACATCGGCGTGGTGATGAAGGAGATCATCCGCGATGCCACCGTGTACGGCACCAAGTACGTCACCGTGGTGGAGATCATGGGCCGCAACGCCGGCTGGCTGACCGCTGCCGCCGCTCTGGCAAAGAGTGACGACTGCGAAGGTGTAGACATGATCTGCCTGCCCGAAGTGCCCTTCAATGTGGAACACTTCATTGAGAAGGTGCGCGTGATGCAGGAGAAGAAGCCCAGCATCGTGATCGCCGTTTCCGAAGGCGTGAAGCTGGAAGATGGCCGCTACGTCTGTGAGCTGGCCGACGATGTGCACGCAGTGGACGCTTTCGGCCATAAGGCCCTGACCGGCACCGCACGGTATCTGGCAAATGTGGTGGCCCGCAATCTGGACACAAAGACCCGCTGCATCGAGCTTTCCACCCTGCAGCGCTGCGCAGGCCATCTGACCAGCCGCACCGACATCACCGAAGCCTATCAGGTGGGCGGTGCTGCCGCCAAGGCGGCCTTTGAGGGCGTTACCGGCCAGATGGTGGCCCTGAAGCGCATCTCCAACAGCCCGTACCAATGCACCACTGAGCTGCACCCCATCAGCGAAGTTGCAAACCTCGAAAAGAAGGTGCCGCTGAGCTGGATGAACGCCAACCACACCCAGATGACCGATGAGTTCCTAGCTTATGCCCGCCCGCTGATCCAGGCCGAGCTGACCCCGCTGTACATTGCCGGTCTGCCCCACCACATCTACATGAAGAATCAGAAGTGAGCTCTCCTGCATTGATTTTTCTCAAGGCATGATGAAAGCCCGTCCGAGTTTTAGGCCCGGACGGGCTTTTTGCATTTCGGTATTTTCCGCTTTAGAACATCAGACCGCTGCGCCGACTTTGGGTGCGCCGCCTGCGATCTCCTCTGCCGTCAGAGGCTTTGCCTCCACCGGGGCATTCAGGCGCTCTTTGGCCACTGCCAGCATCAGCTTGATGCGGTTTTCCTGATTGACCTTGGTGGCACTGGGGTCGTAATCGATGGGGGTGATGTTGGCACTGGGGTACAGGGCGCGGATCTTGTTCACCATGCCCTTGCCCACGATGTGGTTGGGCAGGCAGCCGAAGGGCTGGGCACACACGATGTTGCCGTAGCCGCCCTGCACCAGCTCGATCATCTCGGCAGTCAGCAGCCAGCCCTCGCCCATCTTGGCACCCAGCGAAATGATGCCCTTGGGCTTTTCCACCAGCTCCTTGAAGGGGCCGGGGGCGTAGAAGCCGGCATCGGCCTCAGCCTTGAGCATGGCGCGCTCGATGCTGTCCAGCCAGTTCAGGAACTGGTCAATGCCGATCTTCACAGCCAGCTTGCCGCCGTACAGTACATGATCCTCGCCCATGTTGAAGGCACAGTACTGCACAAAGCCCATCAGGCCCGGGAAGTTCACCTCGCAGTCCTGACTTTCAAGGAACTTCTGCAGGTCGTTGTTGCCCAGCGGGCTGTACTTGACGTAAATTTCGCCAACCACGCCCACCTTGACCTTGGGCACCCGGGTAACGGGGATGGCAGCAAAGTCCTTTGCGATGAGGGGGAAGGTGTGCTTCATCTCCTTGGAGGTGTAGCCCTTGCCCGCCAGCAGCACGCGGCCCAAGCGTTCCACCCACAGGTCTACCATCTTATCGGCAGCCCCCTTCTCGTTCTCGTAAGGTGCCACCTGATTGCGCAAAGCGCACAGCATATCGCCGTAGAAGATGCAGGCCAGCGCACGGCGGGCCAGCGGCAGGGTCATCTGGAAGCCGCTGTCCTTTTCCAGACCCGAGAAGTTCAGGCTGGCCACCGGGATCTGCGGATAGCCCGCCTTCACCAGTGCCTTGCGCAGCAGATGAATGTAATTGGAGGCACGGCAGCCACCGCCGGTCTGGGTGATGAGCAGCGCGGTGTGATCCAGATCGTACTTGCCGCTGTTCAGCGCATCCAGAAACTGACCGATGACCAGCAGAGCCGGGTAGCAGGTGTCGTTGTGGACGTATTTCAGGCCCAGCTGTGCCACGGCACTGCCGCAGTTGCCCAGAATTTCGCACTTGTAGCCGTCGTAACGCAGAGCGTACTCCAGCAGGCGGAACTGGGTAATGGCCATGTTGGGGATGAGGATGGTATGGGTCTTCTTCATCTCCGGAGTAAATTTGGGATAATTGTATTCCATAGGTTCCTCCTATGTTGCTTTCTTAAAAAGCTTTTTGCTCTATCTCTATTTTATTCTGCCTTTTCTGCGGCTACCTCGTCCCGCTCATCCAGAGCGGCGAACAGACTGCGTAGGCGGATATTCACGGCACCCAGATTGGTGATCTCGTCGATCTTGAGCTGGGTGTAGAGCTTGCCGCCCTCCTGCAGAATTTCGCGGGTCTCGTCGGTGGTGATGGCATCCACGCCGCAGCCGAAGGACACCAGCTGCACCAGATCCATATCCTTCTGGGTGGTGCAGTACTTGGCGGCGGCATACAGGCGGCTGTGGTAGGTCCACTGGTTCAGTACACTGGTAGGGAACTTCTGCACCCGGTTGGAAATGCTGTCCTCGGTAACAACGGCAGCACCGTGGCGGGTGATGAGGCGGTCGATGCCGTGGTTCACCTCGGGGTCCACATGGTAGGGGCGGCCTGCCAGCACGATGATGCGCTTGCCCTGACGGCGTGCTTCATCGATGATCTCGCTGCCCTTCACGCGGATCTTTGCCATGTGGGACTCGTATTCCGCATAGGCGGCATCCGCTGCGGCCTGCACCTCTTTTTCAGAGATGCCGCCAAAGTACTTGGGCAGGATGTTCTTTGCCATCTTGTGCACAAAGTCCTTAGGGCGGTGGATGCCCACATAGTCATAGATGAACTTGGTGCCCTCCAGCTCCGGGCAGTTGCCTGCCAGAACCTCGGGGTAGTAGGCCACCACCGGGCAGTTATAGTGGTTGTCGCCCAGTCCCTCGTCCACATTGTAGGTCAGGCAGGGGTAGAAAATAGCGTCCAGCTGCATCTGGCTCAGGGCCTTGATGTGGCCGTGGCTCAGCTTTGCCGGGAAGCAGGCGGTATCGCTGGGGATAGTAGCCTGACCGGCGAGGTACAGGCCGCGGCTGGACACTGGGCTGGTGTGCACGGCAAAGCCAAGCTTTGTCCAGAAGGCCCACCAGAAGGGCAGCAGCTCGTAGAAGCCCAGACACAGCGGGATGCCGATGGAGCCGCGCTTGCCGGCCACCGGCTTGTACTCGGCCAGAAGCTGCTGCTTGTAGGCGTAGAGGTTCAGGCTGTCGTCGGCGCTCTTGCCGGTCACGGGCTTATCGCAGCGGTTGCCGGAGATGTACTTGCGGCCATCCGCAAAGGTGTTGACGGTGAGCTGGCAGTGGTTGCCGCAGCCGCCGCACTTGACGCTGACCACCTTCTGTGCAAAGGCTTCCAGCTCCTGCTCGTTCATCATGGCAGAAGCAGTCTTGTGGGCCTTCTGGCTCTGGCGCAGGCCGAACAGAGCCGCACCGTAAGCGCCCATCAAGCCGGCAATGTCCGGGCGGATGACCTCCACGCCCATCTCCTTTTCAAAGGCGCGGAGCACGGCTTCATTATAGAAGGTACCACCCTGCACCACGATCTTGCGGCCCAGCTCTTCCGGGCTGGATGCGCGGATAACCTTGTACAGTGCGTTCTTGACCACGCTGATGGACAGACCAGCCGAGATGTTCTCGATGCTTGCGCCGTCCTTCTGGGCCTGCTTGACCGAGCTATTCATGAACACGGTGCAGCGGCTGCCCAGATCCACCGGGCGGTCTGCGAACAGGCCCAAGCTGGCAAATTTCTTCACATCGTAGCCCAGTGCCTGTGCAAAGGTCTGCAAAAAGCTGCCACAGCCAGAGGAACATGCTTCATTCAGGAAGATGTTGCTGATGGCACCATCTTCGATCTTGAAGCACTTCATGTCCTGACCGCCGATGTCGATGATGAAATCCACATCCGGCATAAAGTATTTTGCAGCGGTAAAGTGCGCCACCGTTTCCACCAGACCGTAATCGCAGCGGAATGCGTTCTTCACCAGCTCTTCGCCGTAGCCGGTGGTGGTCACGCTGGCCACCTGCAGGCCCGGGTGCTCCTTGTAAATTTTGAGCAGCTGCTCCCGGATGAGGGGCAGCGGGTTGCCCAAGTTGGGCTGATAGTTGGTGTAGAGGATCTGGCTCTTCTCGTCCACCACCACCAGCTTGACGGTGGTGGATCCGGAGTCGATGCCGATATGCACCGGGCCGCACTGGGCACTGAAGGGCACGCGGGGCACGCTGTGGGACATGTGGCGGGCGTGGAACGCCTCATACTCCTCCTTGCTGGCGAACAGCGGCGGCTCGCTGGCGTAGGTGGCAGTGGCAGCATACTGGTCCAGCGCATCCGCCACCTCGGACAGAACGAAAGCCTTGTCGGCATAGAGGGCAGCGCCCAGTGCCACATACAGCAGGCTGTTCTCCGGGCAGATGCCGGTCACGTTCAGCGCTTCGTCAAAGCTCTTGCGCAGCACGCTGCTGAAGGTGAGCGGGCCGCCCAGATACAGGATATTGCCCTTGATGGGACGGCCCTGTGCAAGGCCTGCAATGGTCTGGTTGACCACAGCCTTATAAATGCTGGCAGCAACGTCCTCGGTGCGGGCACCCTGATTGATCAGGGGCTGCACGTCGCTCTTGGCAAACACGCCGCAGCGGGACGCAATGGTGTAGGTGCGCTGTGCGTTCTCTGCTGCCTTGTTCATCTCGTCGGCACCCATTTTCAGCAGGGTGGCCATCTGGTCGATGAAGGCACCGGTGCCGCCGGCACAGCTGCCGTTCATGCGCACCTCGGTACCGTTGGTCAGAAACAGGATCTTGGCATCCTCACCGCCCAGCTCGATCACGCAGTCGGTGGCAGGCACAAAGCGCTTGACCGCCACGCGGGTGGAGAACACCTCCTGCACAAAGGGCACGCCGCAGCTGTCGGCCAGACCCATGCCCGCCGAACCGGAAATGCTCAGCAACGCCTTCTGACCGTGCAACTGCTCGGCATCGATGCGGCGCAGCAGCTCCTGCGCCTTTTCCAGAATATGGCTGTAATGCCGTTCGTATGTAGAATACAGCAGCGCATCATGTTCATCCAGCACCACACACTTGATGGTGGTACTGCCGATGTCAAGACCTACTCTCACGTTGTTTTTCCTCCTAAGGACAAATGCCGGAGGCAAAGCCCCCGGTGGACGGCAAAATCAATTTCTTTGCCAAAAATTAGTTTGTTAACGAATCATTTTGTCAATTCGCATACAAATGTATTATAATCCAATTTTGCGGCACAATCAATCAGCGTCCCTTATTTTACACAGAAAAAATAGTATTTTCCGCTCAAAAAGTTAAACATTTTGTGAACTTGTCGCTTTTTATGCGACTGCACCGGTATCTTGGCAAAGGTTCTTAACCTTTGCCAACAAAAAAGGACTGCCGCACAGGAGTATCTCCCCCCGCAGCAGTCCTTATTCATTATTATAATGCAATCATGCAGCATGCATCACAGCTCGTCCGGGTCGCCGCGCTCCGGCATGGTACGCAGCTCCCGCACCAGCATATTGCGCAGCTGGTACTGATGCTGCTGTGCCTGTGCCGTATCGCCGCCCGTATGCAGCTCTACCGTCGGCTCCATTATGCGGTCGGTGCACAGCGGAATGGTCACCACTGCCTGTGTGCCCTTTTCCGGTGCGCGCTCCACCCGCAGGCCCCAGCCCATGCGGCGGCAGCACTCGCGGCAGAGCAGCAGGCCCAGCTTTGCGCCGCCCAGAAAGCAGCGCCGGTTCTCCAGCCATGTATCCTCGCCTGCTTCCGGCAGGCCGCAGCCATTATCCATCACCGTCAGCTGCCAGAAGCTTTCGCTGCGGCGCAGCATCAGCCGCACTTTGCCGCCCGCACTGCAGGCCCGCAAGGCATTCGAGAGCAGATGCAGGCACAGCAGTTCTGCATCATTGCGGTCCGCCATGACCCGGCAGGCTGTCCAGCCGCCATAGTCCAGCGTCAGTTCCACCCCAAGCTGCGCCTGCACCATATCGGCCTGTGCGGCGACCTGCTGCAGTAGCTGGCACAGGTCCAGCGGATAGAGCCGCGGGTCTTCCTCGGTGCGCAGAAAATCCAGCAGCGACATCACTTCGTTCACAGTGCGGTCCAGCCTTGCCGACGCAGCGCTGATATCGTTCACCGCCTGCCGGGTCTGCTGGTCGGCACCCACATGCGCAAGGTGCTGGTCCAGATATTCGCAATTGCGTCCGATCAGGCCCAGTGCATGGAAGCATGCCTGTTCCACATCCTTCTGCGGGATCGCCTGCGCGGTCAGTGCACCCGCCTCGTTCTGCCGCATCTGCTCCATACCCTTGCGCCTCCTGTGTTTTATGCTCAGTCGTCCTTCTGACGCTGAAGATAATTCTTGACAGTGTAGATCAGTTTACCAGTGGTAGGTTTCTCGTCCGCAAATCCGCTTTCGTCCTTGAAGCGCAGCCACTTGGCCGAGGGCTTTGCTTCCAGCTGGTCGATCATACGCCGGATGCCGCTGTCCACAGCAGAGACCGACACATCGTACTGCTCGCTCACCGCCTGCAGGATCTCCTTGCGGATGGCCAGCTTCTGGCTGGTGCCGTACACCACGCCCACCGCACAGGAAAGATAGTTGCAGTTCACGTCCGGCAGCTGGATGCCCCAGCCCTCATACAGTTCCTGACACTTGCGTTCCATGCGCTGGCTCTGCCGTCCCGGCAGGCGGTACAGCTCCCACAGCAGGTTCTTCAGTTCGGCATGGCCCACATAGCAGAATCCATCGCCCGATTCCAGACAAATGGCACTCGTATTCTGCCGCCTGCCCTCATCAAACAGAACAACATTCGGTTTGGGATCCATGCTGCGGATATTCATTAAAAACTCCAGCCCGCTCATATCTTCCAGCTGGCTGCAGAGGATCACAACATCAAACTGACGGCCCTGACGCAGCTGTTCCAGCAGACGGCCGCCGTTCTGGAAGCAGGTGCACTCCAACGCAGGGCTTTGCTCCTGCAGGTAGTTCTTTTCCACCCGCAGCTCCTTGCGGTCGTAGCTTCCAAGGGCGATCTGCAGCGTTTTTGCTGTGTGCTCACTCTCCACGCAACGCGCCGCCTTTCTGCCTGAGCTGTTCTGTATCGGTCAGTTCTTCTACCACATCCTGCCAGATCTCCGGCTGGACGCCATTCTCACACAGATAGCGCAGGATCCGGTAGCAGAACTCTGGTGCAGCTGCAATGTAGCAGCTTTGCATGTACTGCCGGTTCCCGGTACGGCAAAGCGTCAGGCAGCAACCGTTTTCGTTGCCTGTATCCATTGAGTATACCAGCGTATATGCTTTCTGCAACCCGTCGATTGCCGAAAACTGACGGATCATAGGTGAAAATGTACGTTCCATAATTTTTCCTCCCTTGCTACAAGGTCCTGCGACGTTTTCAAGGCATTCCTTGTTTTTCTTATCTTATTTTAAAGAGCAGAGAGGGCTGGTTCAATCCTGAAAAAGCGTCTAAAAATGTCAAAATCACATTCGTTGCGTTTTTTTGTCGTGTTTTTCTGTTCTGCGACGCATTTTATTTTGTGCTTACGGTTCATCGCAGATTTTTTGCGTCGTATTGGCAGTGTAATTCTGCTTTCGCGATGCTTTTCTGTTTTATCAGGATCTTCCGCTATTAAAATAGCACGACGGCGACGCAAATTCAACCTCCACGTCAATTTTTCCTTTATTTTCCTGTTTTTCTGCCTCAAAAGCCAAAAATACCGGTCCGGTCAAAATTTACGTTGAAATATACACAGTTTTTTCATATTATTTCGGTAAAATAGAAGTGTATAACGCCTTGCTGCGGGTCCTGTATCCGGGCAGTTTATTATAATGTACAGCGGCAGCGTTCCTGCGAGGATGCGCCGGAAAGGCTCACACATGCTCCAACTCAACCACATCAAGAAAGAATACAAAACCGGCGATCTGGTGCAGAAAGCACTGGATGATGTCAGCCTGAACCTGCGGGACAACGAATTCGTCGCCATTCTCGGCCCCAGCGGTTCCGGTAAGACCACCCTGCTGAACGTCATTGGCGGTCTGGACCGCTACGACAGCGGTGATTTGATCATCAACGGCATCTCCACCAAGAAATATACCGACCGCGACTGGGACTCTTACCGCAACCACACCATTGGCTTTGTGTTCCAGAGCTATAACCTCATCCCGCACCAGACAGTGCTTTCCAATGTGGAGCTGGCGCTGACCATCTCCGGCATTTCCGGTGCCGAGCGCCGCAACCGGGCCACCAAGGCGCTGGAGCAGGTAGGTCTGGGCGACCAGCTGCACAAGCACCCCAGCGAAATGTCCGGCGGCCAGATGCAGCGTGTGGCCATTGCCCGCGCACTGGTCAACAACCCCGACATCCTGCTGGCCGACGAGCCGACCGGCGCACTGGACAGCGACACCAGCATTCAGGTGATGGAGCTGCTGAAGGAGGTGGCCAAAGACCGCCTTGTGGTCATGGTCACTCATAACCCGGAGCTTGCAGAGCAGTATGCTACCCGCATCGTCCGCCTGCGGGACGGCGTGATCCAATCGGACACCGCACCGTTTGCGCCGGATGATTCCGCTCAGGTGCCGCCGGTGCACAAAAATCTGGGCCGTTCTTCCATGTCGCCGCTCACCGCTCTCGCGCTGAGCTTCAACAACCTGCTCACCAAAAAGACCCGCACCCTGCTCACCGCATTTGCGGGTTCCATCGGCATCATCGGCATTGCGCTCATCCTTTCGCTCTCGGCCGGTGTGAGCAATTATATCCAGGAGATGGAACGCTCCACCCTTTCGGAATATCCGCTGCAGATCTCGACCACCGGCGTAGACCTTGCCGCCCTGCTGGACCCGGGAAGCTACACCAGCGCCGTTGCCAACAACACCAATGTGGGCGCCACCAGCGCTTCTTCCACCCCGGAGGGCATGGTCACAGTGCGCGAACTGCTGAGCCAGCTGACCGAGGATAATTCCTCCGTCAATGACCTTGCCTCCCTGAAAAAATATCTGGACAGCGACGAGTGCACCATCTCGGAGGATGCTGCTTCCATCGAGTATTCCTACGGCATCGCACCGCTGATCTACCGCCAGAACAAGGACGGCACCGTGCGCCAGATCTTCCCGGACAGCAGCCTTTCTGCGCTGAACAACACCACCTCTGCCGCCGGCATCGTCTCTTCCATGACCAATCAGAGCGTGTTTACCGAGATGGCCGAAGAGCCTTCGCTGTACGAAGATCAGTACGATGTCAAGGCAGGCCGCTGGCCGGAAAGCTACAACGAGGCCGTTCTTGTGCTGAATTCGGATGGCAGCATCAGCGATTACGCTCTTTATATTCTGGGCATTGAGGACGACAGCGTGATGATGCGTTTTCTGCAGGAGTACGCAAAAAACAAGAACACACAGGCTCCCACCGGCTACGGCACCTACCCCTACGATACCTTTGTGGGCCTGAAATATAAGATCGTTACCAGCTCGGACTATTACGTTTATGACGAAGAACGCCAGATCTGGCGCAACCGCTCCGACGATGAAGCGTATGTGGAGCAGCTTGTGGAAAACAGTCCGGATCTGACCATCGTGGGCGTGGTGCAGCCCCGCGCAGATGCCAGCTCCACCATTCTGCCCATAGGCGTTGCCTATACCCATGCACTCACCTACTACGCCATCGACCATGCAGCCGAAAGTGAAGTGGTAAAGCAGCAGCTTGCCGACCCGGAAGTGAACGTGCTGACCGGCGAGCGCTTTGATGCCGACCAGCGCGAAACCGATCTTGACATTTCTTCCCTGTTCTCGGTGGATACCGATATGCTGAAGGATGCCTTCCAGTTCGATGCAAGCAAGCTGCAGTTTGACCTGAGCGGTGCATTTGATCTGCAGGATGGCAGCTTTGACTTTTCCTCCATCCTTGATCCGTCCGCATTCCAGCTGGATCTGAGCGATCTGGACCTGAGCGACATCGACATGAGCGATGTGGAGCTTCCGGACATGGACGCGCTGGATCTGAGCCAGCTGTTTGCCGATATGGACCTGTCCGTCTCGGAGGATGCGCTGCAGAGCCTGATGAAGAAGATCATGAATGGCTATAAGCGCTATATCATCGGCAACGGCATCTTGAATCTGGATAAGATCGGTTTCTCTTCCTATATGGAGAGCGACCAGTTCAAACAGCTTCTGTCCGAATCCATGGGCGACCTGCTGGACACCACCGGCCTGCAGGAGCAGTTCACCGCTTCGCTGCAGCAGAACCTGCAGGGCATCATGACGAGCTATCTGCAAAGCTACTCGGAACAGCTGAGCCAGAAGCTGGGCGAAGCTCTGCAGACCAAACTCACCGCTGCCATTCAGACCCAGATGAGCACCGTGATGCAGCAACTGATGACCCAGCTGACCACTCAGTTCAGCCAGCAGATCCAGTCCGCCATCCAGAACAACATCGCTCAGCTCAGCAGTCAAGTGGAAGATGCCCTGAAGATTGACCCCACCGTGTTCCAGAGTGCCGTGCAGGTGAACATGAGCACCGACGACCTTGTGGATCTGGTCAAGATGAACCTGCAGTCCAGCACCACCTCCTACAGCAGTGTTCTTGGTGCACTGGGCTATTCGGATTATGCCAAACCCGGCAGCATCTGGATCTACCCCAAGAGCTTTGAGGCCAAGAACCGCATCGTGGACAGCCTGAACGCCTACAACGCCGCCATGCGTGCGCAGGGCGAAGAGGACAAGGTGATCGTATTCTCGGATACGGTCGGCACTCTGATGAGCGCCGTGACCAAGATCGTGGATATGGTCAGCAATGTGCTGGTGGCCTTTGTTGCCATCTCGCTGGCGGTTTCTTCCATCATGATCGGTGTCATCACCTATATCAGCGTGCTGGAACGCCGCAAGGAAATCGGTATTCTGCGTGCCATCGGTGCATCCAAGCACAATGTCTCCGAGGTGTTCAATGCCGAGACCTTCATTATCGGAATGTGCTCCGGCGTGATCGGCGTGGGCCTGTGCCTGCTGCTGCTGATCCCCGGCAACATGCTCATCCACTCCATTGCAGGAACCACCAGCGTCACCGCTGTGCTGCCGCCCAAGGCTGCACTGGTCCTGATCGTTCTGGCTACCCTGCTCACGATCCTTGGCGGTCTGATTCCCGCCCGCAGCGCAGCCAAGTGCAACCCCGTCACCGCCCTGCGTTCTGAGTAATTTTCTTTCTCGACAAGCAAAAGGAGTCGCTGCATCACGCAGCGGCTCCTTTTTTGATGTCCGGTGCTTTATCTCAATTTCTCGTGTAATTCCTCATGCAGTTCCTCGCGCTCTTCCTTCAGTTCCTGCTTGAGAGTCCGGTCGATCTCCCGTGTCTCCTGCCGGATCTCAGCCAGATCCTTTTCGATCGCAGGGTTTTCTTCGATTTCTTCCCGGATGAACATGAGCGCAAAGCTTACCAGCAGCAGCCCGCAGGAGATCCAGATGGTCTTTCCTGCCAGCCGCGCTGCGCCCATGCTTCCAATACCGGCACCCACCGCGAACAACAGAATGATGCCAAAATAACGCATCATCCGATCCTTAACTTTCGGTTCATGGGTCTTGCTCCAGATGCAGAATGCTTCCACACCGCTGCGCAGGTCACCAATGCACATGGTGCTGGCAAATGCATAGCCGTTCACCTTGCGGAACGCCTGCACCTGCATTGCGCAGGAGAAGGAAACGATGGCGTTTGCCAGCAGATTCTGCTCCTGCGGTAAAAAACCTACAATGAACAGCAGAAGCACTTCGCCCAGCACCACCAGCTGCCGCCAGTGAAGCCGCTGCATGTTGCAAAAGCTCTCCCGCATCTTTTCTGCCACCAGTACGCCCAGCGCAAAAGCACACAGAGGAACCAGATAGTGCAGCACCCGATCCCACTGACCATCCATGATGTTGGAACTCAGCAGCACGATGTTGCCGGTCTGTGCATTTGCAAACACCTTACCGCGGAACAGATACGTATAGGCATCCTGTAGCCCGCCCGAAAGCGAAAGGAACACCGCCGTCAGGAAGGACTCTGACATCTGCCCATGATGTTTTGTTTTCATATTACCTTTTCCCCTCTTTTCGTACCCTATTATAATATATTTTTACAGCTTGGTCCATATCAGTTTTACATATCCGGCATGTGTATCCCTGCGCTCTGCCGGCGCCGAAAATACGGCCCGCACTTTGCATTCCCTCACAGGTTGTGTTAGAATAAGAAAAAAGCTTTTCCAAAGGAGAACTTCCTTATGCCGAATATTGTCGAGATCACAGACCTTTCCGCACCGGAGCTGGCTGTCTATGCCCGCCTGACGCAGGCGCAGCTGCGCAATCGTCTGGAACCGGAAAAAGGCATTTTTATTGCCGAAAGCCCCAAGGTGATCGCCCGCGCGCTGGATGCCGGATACACACCGCTCTCCCTGCTCATGGAGCGTAAACAGATCACCGGCCCGGCTGCCGATATCCTGACCCGTTGCGGTGATGCCCCGGTGTACACAGCCGACCGCGAGACCCTTGCCAGCCTGACCGGCTTCGAGCTGACCCGCGGCGTGCTGTGCGCCTTCCGCCGCCCGCTGCCGCGCAGCGTGGAAGAGGTCTGCCGCAATGCCCGCCGGGTGGCCGTTCTGGAGGGCATTGTGGACTCCACCAATGTGGGAGCGATCTTCCGCAGCGCCGCTGCACTGAACATGGATGCCGTGCTCGTTACTCCTTCCTGCTGCGACCCGCTGTGCCGCCGTGCCGTGCGTGTGAGCATGGGCACCGTGTTTCAGGTGCCCTGGGCGCAGATCGGCACCTGCCCTGCCGACTGGCCGGAAAACGGCATTGCTCAGCTGCACAGTCTTGGCTTCAAGACTGCTGCCATGGCTCTGAGCGACCGCTCCGTAAGCATTGACGACAGCGCTCTTTCCGCCGAGCCGAAGCTCGCCATCGTGCTGGGCACAGAGGGTGACGGCCTTGCCCACAGCACCATTGCCGCCTGTGACTACACCGTAAAAATCCCTATGTCCCACGGCGTGGATTCCCTGAACGTTGCCGCTGCCAGCGCTGTTGCTTTCTGGCAGCTAGGCAACCGCTGAGCGATGCTTTTTGGCCCTGCCCAAAATACTTGACAAATTTCCCGAACAGAGTTACACTTACAGGGTCATCACATGGGCCTATAGCTCAGTTGGGAGTGCAAGCGTATCGCTTTTGTGCCCCACGGAGTTGTGGGCATTCAAATGGGGAGTATGTCGGTTGGTCGCCCAACCGAGTCACGCCCCTAAATATGGGCCTATAGCTCAGCTGGGAGAGCGTTCGGTTCGCATCCGAGAGGTCAAGGGTTCGAATCCCTCTAGGTCCACCAATTTGCCGCATCGTTTTGTACGATGCGGCGTTTTTTATGCCTAAAAAACTTTGGCAGACCGTGCCGGGCTCCGAACCCTGAAGTCGGATGCGAACCGGGTGGGGTCATCCATGTACTTTTTGAAAATCCATCGGTTTCACGCTTCTTTCTTTGCATTTTGCAGAGTTCTGCGGGCAAGTGCATCGCTTTTATGCTCCCTTCTCGGAAATTCCTTCAAAAATTTCCGCACCATCGTAGGTTGACACAGCCTTGAGCTGTTCCACTTGGTTGAAGCTGGCGTTCAGGGTGATCGAGATTTCGTAGTCTTTTCGGACACGAATCTCCGCAATGAACTGCTGCAAGATAGCGCGGCGTTCATCGTGGTTGGCGGTGTCGTACACATCCGCCCATGTAAACAGCTCGTTGCAGATGTAGTTGCTGCGCTTTGCCGTTTTGGTGGCTTCTTCGTATTCTTCCTGCGCCTGAACAAGCTGCTTTTCCAGAGTTTCCAAAGCCTCTCTTGCCTCGGCTACCAGTGTACCCAGCAGTTCTTTGTCCAAGGCACTTACGCCCCGGATGACCAGAATGGTTTCGGCTTTCAGGTCGTCCAGTTCTTTCTGCTTGCTTTCCAAGTCTTTCTGGATTTTCTTGACCTTCTTCTGGATGCGGGCGGCATCGTTGGTCTTGACCGATTCCAGCAGCTTCTTCCGGGAAACTTCCCGGAACTGTGCGAAGATCTGCCGGACAACTTCTTCTACAATGGAATCCAGCTTGGAAACACCGTAGCCAGACTGCCCATCGCAGTCACCCGGATGCCGGATCTTATAAAAGCAGCTATACCGGGGCCGGACTTCTTTCACCGTATACTCTTTTGCCCAGTTATCCTTATCCGGGGCAAAGGCATCTGCCAGACCGCCCCAGCCCACATACTGGGAAAGCACCTGCTGTTCCTCGGCAGTAGCACCACGGTGTTCATCTTCCAGCTTGAACAGGGTGCGGATGGCTTCGATGTTCCGGGCATATTTCTGCTTTGCGCCACCCTCGCCCAGATGGTCGTCCGTGATGTGGAAGTTCCCGGCAGGCACAGCATTCAGGGCTTCGTCTAAGGCAGCGGCATCTGGGAAAGTCTGCACCTTTCCGTCCATCACGGCAGAGATGGGCAGTTCGTCCAGTTCCTCGTCAGAGAGTTGCGGCTCAACTTGCCGCAGCCCGTCCTCGAATTGGTGCTTATTGATAACTTCGTTATCCCACGACTGTCCCTGTGCGCTGGTGTCAATGCGAACATCCGTTTCGCCTACATAGCCGATTTTGCCCTCGATGGTTCGTGTGAGAAGGTCTACCACAACATCGTCCCCGACCTTATAATCAACGGCCTTTTCGGGAGCAGCGTCAAGGGCCTCGTCCTGCTGTTCGTACAATTCCCGGACAACAGATAGCGGTTCTTCCCGAAAAATTGGCATCCGCAGGTCGGCCAGTGCCATATCCTGCAAGGAAACCTTGCCCTTATCAAAATCCACTCCGTCAATCCGAAATTTCCGGCCATCCATATTGATGATGGAGCCGATGGGCAGATAGTCCTCTTTGTGCAGATGTTTAGTCTGGTGATGAGTCCCATCTTCGTTCAATCCGGCAAGGTAAACATTATTGCCCGCAGACCACAATTCTTTTGACTTTCTTGCCCATAAACTAGGTGGAAAGCCTGTGACCTGAACTTCGCCCAGTGCTGTTTCTCTCGTAAACAAAGCACTGTTGAGAACTTTTGCGACCTTGGTAGCATCTTCTCCATAGAACATAAAATTGCCGCCAGCTTCAAATCCCACCAGAGTATCCGGGTGCTGCGCCTTTAATGCAGTGTATTCGGCTGCACTGGCGGCGTTCAGTTCAAGGGGAAAGTCGATGGCTCTTCTTTCTTTGTCCGACAGGTAGCGGTCAGACTGAATCATCAGGTCAATATATTTTTCGACCCGATCCCAGCGGAGAAGCACTTTCTGATGGTCGGGATAATGCTCAAACGTCAGACCTTTGCTGTCATGGTCAAGCCAACCACTGCTTCCGTCCAGATAAGTGTGTGAAGAACCGCCGGGGCCATACGGTGCATATTCTTTGGCAAGAGCTTTTGCCCGGAGTTTTCGGTCAGGCTGCAACTGATAAATTTTCCATATCCGAAGTTTGCTGCCTTCAACATTGGAACCTCTCCGCAGCGCATTTTCAATCTCCGCCTGCGACAAAACAAAAGCGGAGGGCGTTTTTTCGCTCTCCGCTCGGTCAATCTTTTCGATTTGCTGGGCTTCGGTGGGGAGGACAGCATCCAGAAAACTTAGCTGTAGATCAGCTCCGTCAGCACCAGTTCCTCGGCTTGCGCTTTCAGGCTGTTCATGTGCTGCACCCACCCCATCTGATGCTGCTCCTTGTTCGGAGCCGGGTTCTGCTTCAGCAGTCCCTGCATGGTCTGCTGCATCCGGCTCTCTGCGATCTGCTCCACTTCCAACAGGTGCGGATACAGAGTCCCCGACAGGAGCATCGAATTGTACAGCACCGGGCGATGCTGCATCAGGTAAGTCCGGCGCAGTCTGCCGAATTTGCCCAGTGCTTTTTCCTGCCGGGGCAGGGTCAGGTTCGGGAGCTGGTAGTCCCCGATAGTCGAGTAGGTCACGTTCCTGCTGTTCATATTCATGTTGGCTCCTTTCTGCATTGCGGCGGCGGATAGTAGTCTTTACGGTTCGTTCAATGTTGCGCAGCACATCCCGGCTGCATTCGCTGACTGCGGTGCCCAGCGCATACACGGCGGCAGGCGTGGAAAAAGAGAAGATGGCCTGAAAATCATCCCGGTCAAAATGACCGTCCGGCTCCAGACCGCAGCGTTCCAGAACCGTATACAGGATACTGATGGCAGCGGCACTTTTGAACTGGAACTCCTGTCCGGCTTCATCATAATCCATCAGGAACGAACCGTCAACGATGGCACGGATGTCGCCGCCGTTGTTGTCCCAGTAATCCGCCACCAATTTTCCGGCAACATCGGCAAGCTGCTGGCTAACACGCTCTCCGCTGATGCCGTAGATAGCGGCGAGCATTTCCGAAACAGGCTGTTTCAGATCATCGTTGTACTGCCACACCTCCGGGTCACGGGAATTACGGCGCACACCGGTGTCCGACACATCGAAAACGTAGTGCAGGCGCGGGAATCCGCTGGATTCGTCCAGCAGAGCGATACCCTTAGAGCCACGTCTGACATAGCGGTTCATCCGGTTGTTCCAGATGTCAAAGTCGGCGCAGGCGGTGGCATCCGGGCGCTGGGCGTAGATCATCAGCTGGTCTGCAAAACTGTACTTGTACAGCCGGGATGCAGTGGTCAGGTAGTCCGACCAGTTTTCCCAATATCGGGTCAGTTCCTTTGCCGTTTGCTGGGCGAGGTTAAGGTATTCTTGCGTTTTGTTTGGCATTTTGGCCTCCTTTCAGCTCTGTGGTAAACAAAAAAGCGAGCGGCCTTTTCAGGTCACTCGCTTATGGAATCTATGGTAGTTTATGGCGCACTTCGGCCTTCCGGTCTTGCTGCCTGCGGGCTGATACGCCGTCTGCATAAGAGCGACACCTTTGTGCTGGCTGTAGACCTGCCCAGCGGCATCAACACGGATACCGGGGAGGTTGCCGAGGGTGCTGCCCATGCAGATTTGACCGTAACCTTCGACAGTTATAAGCCTTTGCATATGGCAGAAGCTTCTGCGCCGCTGTGCGGAAAAATCATCTGTGCTGACATTGGCATCCGGGATGAATGGCACCCGGAGTTTTGACGAAGGCTTGCCGCTGCGGAAAAATACCGGGAAACAAAAAATGCCCCCGGAGGGCTTGTTGCGGCTCTCCGGGGGCATCTTATGTGCGTTGTGCCTTGGCGCACACGACCGGCGTTTTACTCGATTGCAATCAGATTCGGGTTCTCAGGCAAAGCCTTCGTCTGCTGAGGAGCAGGCAGCTCGATGTACAGGACACCATCCTCGAACTTTGCGTGGATGTCTTCCTTCTTCACATCGCCCACGTAGAAACTGCGTGCGCAGGTGCCGGAGAAGGATTCGTGCCGCAGATAGCGGCCCTTCTTATCCTTTTCGTCATTACTGTGGCTGCGCACTGCCTGAATGGTCAGGTAGCCGTCGTTCAGATCCATCTGAACGTCTTCCTTCTTGCAGCCCGGCAGGTCAACCGCTACTTCGTAGCCGTTGTCCGTCTGTTTGACATCGGTCTTCATCATGTTTGCACCACGCTTACCAAAGGTATCACGCGCCTCACGGTTCATCATACGTTCCAGTGCAGCGTCATTCCAGAACGGATCGAAGAAATCATCGAACAGGTTTTCATGGAAAACAGTCGGCATAAGCATAAATCATTCCTCCAATCCCGGCGTTCGGGTCGGGGCAAAAAATCTGAAGCGTCCACTCGGAAGAGCTTTCCGGGGAGCCTTGCGGCTCTCCTTTTGCCCTTCCTCCTGAGCACGCCACTGTTATAGCATTGTTTTTTAGCACTGTCAATATAAGAGCGCTAATATTCACGAAAAAATAATACTTTTGCAACAATATCTTGTATCTGTCTTTCCCCCATTACCACAATGAGACAAAAATCAACACCGGGAGATGAAATCGCACACCGTTTTCTTTCCGGCTTATCCCATTTTGGCGCAAAAAAGCTAGGATTCAGTTGTTTTCCTGCTGCTTTGTATGATTTTTGCCATCGTTTTGCAGCCGCTTTTCCAGTGCGGACTGCTTGGCAAGAATGGCGTTTACTTTATCGTACAGGTCCTCGATCATGATCTCGGTCTTCAAGTTGACTTTATAGTCATTTTCCGCTCTGCGGCGGTCTTTTTCCTCCTGACGGTTCTGGCTCATCATGATCAGCGGTGCCTGAATCGCCGCCACACAGGACAGTACCAAATTCAGCAGAATAAACGGATACGGGTCAAATGCCTTGGCAGCCAGCACCGTGTTGACCACCATCCAAAGGATCAGAACACCGGTAAAGGAAAAGATAAACGCCCAGCTTCCGGCAAATTTTGCAATGGAATCCGCTGCACGCTGCCCCAGCGTATACTTTTCTTTTTCGCTTTCAGGACTGACGGAGATCTTACTGTCTGCCAGCAGATTCAGCACTTCCTCATCGGTCATGTCGTGCCGGATGTCCTTGAGCACTTCTTTTAATAGTTTTCTGTTTTCCTTCATAACGGTCACTCCTCTCTCATGGATGTTCTTGGGTGGTAAACGGGAATTTATCAGTATCTCTTTTTGCATGTTTTGGGTATCGTTGCTTCATAACTCATATCAAGCAACATTTTGATTTTGTCATCTGATACGCTGCACATCCAGTGCAACAGTAATCCAGCTATCCTTGCTCATATGATACGCCGGGAAGAAGCCGGGTTCCTCTCGTAGTGTGCCAATCAGAATTGGGTCACATTTGAAATCGACCACTTCCAGCATTTCTTCGCCCTACAGCCCCAGCTTGTTCTTTGGTACATCCATAATCAGAGCAAACCACTTCCGATTATTACAATGCCGGAACACCTCATAATTCGGATATTTGAGCCACGGATAATCTGTCTCGGCGTTATATGTCTGATTCTAATTCTGCGCGTTTCATAACCTCACCTCTACAACTTCTAGCTTTCTGCATGTTACTATATAGTTTTGATTACCTGTTCTTCTGCATTTTGGCCGAGGGATAATCTCTTCGTTGAAAAAATAATTGACCACGATAGGCGGATCGTTGAACGGGCGTTTGATGGAATCATCATCCCGGACATACAGTAGCCCTTCCTCTTGGCAAAACTGCCGCATCTGCGCATCCAGCATTGACCAGTAGCTGCGTTCTTTTTTATTGTAAATGGTATCGTACAGCGGCAGCAGGTCTGGATGTTTTTCCGTTATATAGTCAAAAATCGTTTTCTTATAACCGCCCCGCAAGTTTAGGTTTTCCAGCCAGACCAAATTACATTGATTCTTCGCCCGGTGGATGATGGAGGGCAGGTCGGTGAGGCCGGGGAAAATCGGCGAGATAAAGCAGGTGGTGCGCACACCAGCATCATGGAATGCTTTCATAGCGGCCAGCCGCCGCTCAATGCTCACTGCATTGTCCATATCAGCGCGAAAATCTTCGTCCAGTGTGTTTGATTGACCAGGATACCCGCGCATTGGGGAATGTTTTAATGAGGTCAAGGTCACGCAGCACCAGGTCAGACTTGGTAGCAATACTGAGGCTACACTCGCTGCCCTGCATCTGCTCCAAAATGGCGCGGGTGCGGCAGGCGGTTTCCTCCAGCGGCTGATATGGGTCGGTCACGTAACAGAGAAACAGTTCTTTCCCTGCATACCGCTCCGGGTGTTTGATTTCCGGCCAAAATTTAACGTCTATGAACTCTCTCCAGGGCTCCGGGTGATTGGTAAAACGCTTCATAAAAGATGCGTAGCAATATTTGCAGCCGTGGCCACAGCCCACATAAGGATTGACCGAATAATCACTCACAGGCAAATTGGATTTTGTGAGGACTCTTTTTACTTCAACGTTTCAGATGATTGGCTCCATTGTATGTATGCTCCTTTGATTTTGCTTATTTTTCACGGGACAGTTTCATCATATCCTTCATATCGGCAAAACCGATTGTTTGATACAGCGGCCTGCCTTTGTTTGAGGTTTCAAGATAAATTTTTGAAATATGCCGCTGACGAGCCTGCTCTACAAGCCACCTGACGATTCTGTTCCCTATGCCGTGTCCGCGAAACTGCGGCCGGGTATAAATGTTCATCAGGTAGGCACATTTCCCGTTTAGATTGTCCGGTGAGGGCATCTCATGATAGAGGCATATCCCGCCGCAGCCGACGATTTCCTCCCCTACGTAGGCAAAGCAGGCAATATGTCCGCCCTGCGGCAGTTCTGTTTGATAGTAGCGGCGATTTTCCGATTCCAGCTCTGTTACAGACCGCTCCGAGGGGATGGAGAATACCTCATGCAAGACTTCCATTCGCCATTGCATCAATACATTCAGGTCCTGGATCGTGGCCTGCCGGATCTGAATCTCCATTATAATGCCCCCGCTTTCATTACCACCGGCAGTTTCGACACATCCGGCTTACCGTTGACATTCAAAGGAATCTGCTTCATCTTCACAAAGAACTCTGGGATCATAAAGGAAGTCAAATTTTCAGACAGTTCTTTTTTTACTTCCGAGACTTTCAGCTTATTGTCGGAAGGCACCACATAGGCGGTCATATAGGACAGTCCATCCTCGTCTGTAAAAGCCCGGACAATAGCCTGCTGCACATCCTTGCACCGATAGAGCCGGGACTCCACCTCGGCAAGTTCCACCCGCTTGCCGTAAATCATGATCTGGTCGTCCTTGCGGTGCAGGAATGCAATGTTGCCATCCGGCAGGATATAGCCCAAATCGCCGCTGCGGTACATGGTGCTGCCGTCCGGCTGCCGCTCAAAAGCTCTGTTTTCCTCGGCATGGTCGCCAATGTAGCCCAGAGATACACCGCCGCCATAAATGCAAATCTCACCCGTCTGCCCTTTGGCAACCGCGTTGCCAGACTGATCCAGAATCCTGATCTGCGCACCCAGTACAGGATGACCGATGGGATAGGTACCGTCCTCCAACACAGTTCCACTATTGCAACGGTAATAGGAGGCGCAGACCGTTGTCTCGGAGGGGCCGTAGGTGTTGTAAACCTCTGCTTTGTCCAGCAGGTGATCCACATAAACGCCCCGCAACACATCGCCGCCGCTGATAAGCAGCCGCAGAGAGGACGGAATGACAGACAGGTGGTTCATTTCTGCCAGCAGATACGGAAAGCCGCTGATCATAGTCACATGGTGGCGTTCCACAAAAGCCATCAACGCATGGATGTCGGCCTTGTCCTCGTCAGAGGGGATGGCCAGAGCGGCGCCATTCAGCAGGCTGGTGAACACTTCCTCCACAAAGATGTCAAAGGAACAGACGGAATATTGCAGCATGACATCGCCGGGGCCGGGGTGGAACTCATTCGCAAAGGCGCGCACATAGTGGCAGACATTGCGGTTGGTAACACAGACGCCTTTGGGCCGCCCGGTCGTGCCGGAGGTATACAGCACATAGGCGGGGCGTTCCGGGTCCTCCACGGCGTTGCGCTTCCAGGAGGGCGTCTCCACGCCGCAGATCTCACAATCTGTATAGCGGATGGGGAAACTGTTCAGTTTGGGCGCAAAGGCGTGTTCCGTCAGCACAAAATCCACCTGTGCCTCGGTCATCATGTCATGGATGCGCCCGGTGGGAAAATCCGGCTCGGCTGGGACGTATCGGCCGCCGCATTTGAGTACCGCCAGAATCGAGGCAATCATCTCGGTTCGGTGACGCATGACGATGCCGATGCTGTGTACTTCCTGCGGAAAGCTGCACGTGATCATATCCACCATGTTGGACAGCTCTCCAAAAGTCATGGTGCGGTCGTTTTCAATGATAGCCGGGGCATTTTCATGTTCTTTAACTACCTTCTGAAAAAGCGAATAGATCGTATCCATCGTTTTATCTCCTTGTCGGTTTATCTATTTAATATCCAGTGAATGCCAGCCGCTGTGCGCTTGTTGCACGCCTGATAGTGGCTGCCACTGTTCAGTACGAAGGTGGTTTCGATGCCTTTCCCGTGGCACAGTGTTTCTATCTTCTGCGTATTCTGCTGCACAACGTTCAAAATCGGATTATCGGTGGAGCTCTCCTTGTCTCCGAGAGAAAAATACAGACAGTCAGGTTTGCGCTTCATCTCATGGGAGCACACATATTCCATGATGCCCTCAAACCAGAAGGAACCTGACATACTCGCTGCGCGGGCAAACACATCCGTTTGGTAGAGAGCGTAGAGGGCGAACAGCCCGGCCAGCGAGTAACCGGCGAGGCCCCGCCAGGCGGGCGCACCGGGAAGGAGCGCTTCCGCTTCCGGCATAATTTCATCCAGAAGCAGTTTCAGGTAATCATCCGCACCCCCGGTGCAGGGCGTATCGTGTTTAGAGATCGGCCCCATATACCACGGTGTCATGTCATGATCCCATTTCAGCTTACTGACCGCCACCAGACTGAAATCTGGGCAGCCGAGCGCCATCAGGTTTTTATACACACTGTTAACGGCATTGGAAAAGGTGTTGAGATAGATAACTGGGCTGCCCGGCTTTGCGCTTGGGTATATGTCCACTCTTTTTTGTTCTATGGTTAAAGAAGTCACCTTGTTGCCTCCTCTCTTGACGATTCATTGTATAAATATTGTACGGTATCCGAAAACGAAAGCAAGTACGCAGAAAGTTCGTACATAGTATCAAACTACTGACCAAGGCTATAAACAGGAGGAAGTAGCCGTTGGCGATGTTGTCTGTCTATATGTTACGGCCCCGGTTTCCGCTGTTCTATATCGGTGCGAAGCTACAGAAGTCAATATTCCTTACCATTATGATGATGGCAACGTACATATGAACCATGTGATGAGATTGAAAAAGCTGGATCAGTACAACCCGTCTTTTCTCCCGTTTGAGAAGCTGAAAGCCTATGGGATTGGTGCGGTACGTGGGCCACGAAGAATGCCTCACAGTCTGATTTGCGAACTGGAAAGGAATCGGTATGAGCAGTGATATTTGGAATCCCTGGCATGGCTGCCGCAAATACAGTGAGGGCTGTGACCACTGCTATATGTACTATCTGGACAATGAACGGGGCAAATCAGGCGGGGAAATTTATAAAGTCAAGACAAATTCCGATTTGTCGAGTTCAGTATATCACACCAAATGCAAAAAGAGAATATGTACGCCGCCCGCAGGCGGCAAAGATCAGTCCAGTGGAAATTCCAGTTCGGCAAACTCCGCATCGGTCAGCAGTTTCAGCTTTTCGATAACGCCCTCCGACAGTTCCCGCAGGGCAGTTTCATCGGGCATCAGGTAGCACTGCATGAGCCGCAACTCGTGGATAAGCCCCAGCCGGGTGCCGGTGTTGTAGAGCATCATCAGGGTCAATTCCTCGTGGTCAAAGTTCATGTTCATCCCTCGCTTTCCGGCAGACGGTAGGATTGCACTCCGGGGCATCGCACTTTTCCTTGAGATTCATCAGTACCGAATGGCGTTCCGGCTGCTTGTCCAGAAACCCCGGCAGTTCCTTGAAGCCGATGCTGTCCACATAATGCACAGATATCTCGCCATTGCGTTTGAGTGCAATCACATCGCTGACCGACAGGCTGTGCCCCTCAAAATCCTGCGGACGGGAGAGGTTGAACATCTGAAACAGTTCTTCCAGAACCTCGTTGTCCGGCACATCCTGCCACATGGCGGGCAGATCAGCATAGTAGGTGACCTCGTAATGCTCCGGGTCGGGCGTTTTGCCTCGACGATTCAACTCCCGCATGGAAGCAAATCTTTCATCGAAGATTTTTTCGTCATGCCTCAGCTGCATCACCATATAAACATCGCACCCTGCGTTCAGAAACTTCTGCGGGATGTCCGTCATGGGTTCACCGTCAAAATTCTGGTTCCATTTTTGCTGCATCGTCCACCTCACAGTTCAGGCGCAGAACGTGCAGACGATTTTGGCGCAGACGTATCACTTGCCAGTTCTGCCAGCTTTTCCAGTGTGGAAGGGCGATGGTCTGCACTCAGTTCCTCGGCTTCCGCAACTTTGTCCATGACGGCATCGTAGTCCTGCAACAGCCGCCGCCCCTTTTCCATGTGGTGCGCTTCCAGAATCTGCTCACGGGCTTCCTGAATGGTCAGTTCCGGGGCATCCAACTGCCCGCCGTCCATCACGGAATAATCGCTGTGGTAGAGGGTGTAGTCCCATCCATCCTCACAGGACTGGATGGCAAGGTAGCCTTTTCCGCCCAGTTCCCACGCCGCCTGCTCGTCCTGTGTCTGAATCTCCGGGTAGAAGTCTGCATGGTTTCGTTCCATGACTTCGGCAAACTGGCAGATGTGGAACACATTGCCCAAACCGCCCATGTCAAAGTGGTAATCATCCAGATGTTCCACCCGTGCCGTAAAACTGCGCCCATCCGGGTAATCCACCTGAATCACGCCGCCATCTGGAATGCGATAGAGGTCATCATAATAGCTGTTGATAAGACGAATATCCTTCGGCAGCGTTTCCGGCTCCCAGATGCGCCGCCTGCCGATGCCCGCCTGCGGGATGTTTTCGAGGATCTTCACGCTTTCCTGTTGGATGACCTTGCGGTCATCGTCCGAAAGTTCAAACAGATACCAGTTCCGGGCGGCAGAAATGGCGTTCCTGCCATCGGGCGGCAGGTTCTTTTCCGAGATCTGCCCGCTTTCCAGCGGCTCACCAGTTACCTTGTTGTAGGTGGCAAAACCGACTCCTGCACCGTTTTCCCGGAGATGCAGATAGCGTTCATCGTTGATAAGGTAGACCGCTTCTTTTATCTGCTCCATCAGCACCCACCTTCAAATTCCAGCGAAAACTTGCTGCGGCCATCGGCTTCACAGGACAGCAGGACGGTGGCATTGTAGGTCTTGCCCTTGGCGCTCTTGCAGTCCTTCAGGCGGACCCGGCCGTCCCGCAGCAGCTTGTCCGCCACATGAGCGTCCAGCCGCTTGCCCAGACGCTTGAAGAACGCATTGTCCTTCCACAGCACGAAGCGGCACTCCCGGTTTTCGCAGAACCAGCCTTTTTCACGCTCCACGACAGGCTTACCACAGTTCGGGCAGACACCAATAATCTTGCTTTTCATAAGTGCATTCGCTCCTTTTTTCATTTCCGTGTTCTTTACCAGTTCGGTAATCATCGTATTGATCTCGGTCATAAATTCGCTCGGCTCCATTTCGCCATGTTCGATTTGCAGCAGCTTTGTTTCCCAATCGGCGGTCATTTCCGGGGATTGGATTTCTTCGGGCATCACAGTGATGAGGGCTTTTCCTTTATCCGTGGGCAGCAGCACCTTGGTTTTCTTGTTGCCCTTGCGCTCCAGAAAGCCCTTCTGCACAAGCTTTTCAATGGTGGTGGCACGGGTAGCCGGGGTGCCGATGCCCTGACGCTCCACGCCCTCCGGCATACTATCCGCACTAGCGGTTTCCATCGCATGAAGCAGAAGGTCCTCTGAAAGCTTTTGTCAAGGGGGTGCGTGGATATTTTTCATATTACTTACGCAGATTCTCTCTCTGCTTCTGCCTGAATAATGCGTTTCAATCTGTCCTCAGCAGTCAAACCGCTACTATGGTCAAAAAACACTTTGACTTTATAATTTGTTTTGCCTTGCTTAATCACAAAAACTCCATCCGGCTTATTTTTCTCCGAATGGTTATTTGGAGTGGGTAGTGTACTGTTCACGATATTTGTCATACGATATTCCTCCTAATTAAATGAAAAAAGCCCGACAAGGAAAGGTCTGACAACGAAGTTCCGACAACGGACATCAGAAAACCTTTTTTCTTTATCGGGCGATACTATCTTTTTACTATTTCCTTTTTCTTTATAATATTGGTTGTCATGGTTGTCAGAGAGGGAAAAGTGCCGCAATATCAAGGCTTTCGGGATTTTTGCCCGACAACCAGACCGACAACCGGCTCGACAACCGAAGCGACAACGGGCTTTTATTTTTGCTTCAACCATTCTTCCGGAAGTCCTAACTGTTCCATTTCTTCTGTCGGGATTTCCTGAAAACCATCCATGCTATTGTCAGGCTCGTTGTCGTTCCTGATACGCTCCCAGCCTTTTTGCCTGCGGTAAGGCTCTGGAAAATATCTCGGATTGCTGAACGCTCTCCAGCCTGTGACAGCGTTATTCATAATGTCATTGATCTCTCGCAGTTCCCATTGTTTCGGTTCGTCATAATCATGCCCCAGTGCTTCCTTATAAAGCTGTTTGGAACAGACCATGCTGCCGGAATAGCGTTCCAAATAGTCTAAAATCTGTCCTGCCTTTGTGTCCTCCGGCATAAAATCTTTTTGGTGGGCTTTCAGATAAGCGTTCATAGCCGGACTGAATCTCAGACGGAAATTGCCGCTTCTGTAAATCTCCATAGCTTCTGCCCACATCTGATTGATATACTCTCTGGAAGCCTGCTCATCTGCCAAAATATGAACCTCAGCCCTTTCAGGATAGACCATAACCGGAACGAAGCGGCGGTTGCCTGTTCGGTCAAGGGGAAGAAAGTCAAGGGTATTAGAAGAACCTCCAAACACACATTGTCGTTTTCTGTCTGCCGGATGTGTTTCATAGGGTATCTTATAGGTTTCCTTTTGTCGGCTCAGAAAGGACTTGATTTCTTCAATGCTCTTAGCGTTGGCGGTTGCAATCATTTCCGACATTTCAATAATCCAATGCCCCTGCATTTTGCGGTACACATTTTCATCATCCAGCTTTTTCAAGTCATCAGAGAACCAATCATCATTGACCGCAAGCAAACGGAAGAAAGAGGACTTTCCGGCTCCCTGACCGCCTACAAGACAGAGCATTACCTCAAATTTACACCCTGGCTTAAAGGCTCGTGAGATAGCACCCAGCAGAAACAACTTCAATGCTTCATAGGTGTAATCATCTGTATCAGAACCGAGAAAGCGGTGCAGACAGAAGCGTATGCGTTCCGTTCCGTCCCATTGCAGGGCATTGAGAAAATCACAGACAGGGTGGTAACGGTTTTCGTTGGCAATAACCGCAACTGCGTCTATGATTTTCTTCTCTACGGTCAATCCATAGTTTTCTTCAAAATATAGGAGCAGATATTTCACATCCACATCCGTCAATGTCGGGCTGTCACGATACCAGCCGAGGGACTTCACAATGTCGATTCTTTCGGTCAGAAGATTTTTTCGGATAGCCCCTTTCAAAAGTGGGTCATATTGCAGAACACGCTTATAATTTGCGGCAGTATTATAAACCTTACCTTTCTCGCTCTGCTCTAAGCTGTTTCGGATTTCTTCTACTGTGCATGGTTCTGTCTGCTGACAGTTCTGCAATTCGTTGTTCAAGTTTCAACACCTCCTTTCTCTGTTCTGCCACAAGTGCTTTTCGTTCCTCCAATGAACCATACAGAAGAATATCAAGCAGATATTCGATATAGTTCTTCTTATACAGTACTTCTGCAAACAGAGGATTCCATTCCTCATCCGGCTGTTTAGGGGCGTATTTCTTTTCCCATTCTCTAAGAAGATGAAAATAATCCGTCAGCACCTTGTAGCAATGATTTTCTTCTTTTTGATATTTCTGCTCCGGTGTTGGCTCACGAATACGAGGGCGGACACTGGGCTTTTGTCGGCTGTCATAGTTAAGACCAAAATCTTCTGCAAGTTTGACAGCAGCTTCCCTCAGCCCGATACCGAATAGCTTCGCTGTCAGATCAACAGCGTCTCCGGTTGCTCCGCAGCCAAAACAGTAATAGCGTTCATCCAGCTTCATACTGGGGGACTTATCCGAGTGAAACGGACAGCACGCCATACCAGTGCGACCCACTTTCAAGCCATAGGCTTCTGCGGCTTGTCGGGCAGTAACATTTTCTTTTACAACTTCAAATACATTCATGTGACTCCTTTCCAGAAACGAAAAAAGCACCTGTCATTTTCAAAACGAAAACAGCAAGTGCCTTAAAGTTCCATATTTAATTTTAGGTGCAAAAAAGCAGGAGACCTTTTCAGATTTCCTGCTTAGTAAAGCTTTGAAGATTTAATTGTGGTTAGGCTACCAGTTATGCAAACTGGAATCTGCTTATCTATAAACCTATCTCTTTTCTTTTGTTTCTGGAAGAATAATCTCTTTTCCCTCTTTTTCCATTCGCTTTATAAAGTTATCAAAGTGGTCTGTCATACCATCAACAAAAAAAGCTTTTTTCTTTCTTCCATTGACATACACATTCATACCACCACGTTTCCTTTTACAATAGGATATCTCTTATCGATTCAACTAATTGTGCAATATATCCTTTTAATAATGTTTTAAGATGCATTGCACCTGTCCCATTAACAAGCCTTGTTATTCCTCCTGCAAAAATTGCTTGATAGTTATTTCTTCCTGCATTTAATCCTTTTATTTTTATTTTTGATCCTATACCGCCTAAGATACCTCCTAAAATCAAATCTTCAAGTACATCCAAGCCGATTTGTTCTATTCCCCTTTTATTTGTTCCTGTCATCGTTTCAAGACTTTCCCCAACTAATGTTGATGTTCCACTTGAAATCCCTCCAATAATAAAGGGCTTTGATAAAAAATTTAGTATCTTTTCAGAAGCGCCTATAGTTGTACCTACTTTTCCTATAGCTGAAGGTGCTCCCAAAATTCCACCTAATGCACCACCAAATGCTGAACCAATATACGTTTCAATACTGGAAAATTGTACCAGTAAGAGATCTGGTGTTCTCCGCTTTCCTTTTTTATCCGAATAAGTACTGCTTCTTCTTTATCCTAATCTTCCACATTATTTATCAATCACATTACAGATATTTTTTCATCCTTTAATCTCATTAGCAAAACTTCTACATTTTCATTATATCTGTCTATTTTTATTGGTTTTTCTCCTTTTACATAAATAATTATGTACTCCTTTTCTATTATACTTTTGTGTTGCTCAACCTTTGTAATCTCTTTAAATTCAACTGTCCGCATTTTCTTTAGAAAATCTTTCTTATAAAGTTTGTCTTGTACTTCCAGTTGATCATACCAATAGACACCGCTGTAATAAAGCAACAGTAAATCTATCACTCCCAGCAACAGATACATCCAAATTTTCCCATCTCGAGTCAAAAATAATACAATTGTAAAAAAAGTATAAATGCAGAAACCTATGATAGGCAATATTTTCCGGATAATCATTGGCTCTACGATGCAGTGCTCTTTCGTAGATGGAATCAATTCTTCTTCATCTATCCCCCTTTTTTTCAAAATAATTAGTAAATCATAAACATCTCCTTCTGCATCCATTTCATACTGGAATATCTTTTTCTCCCCTTGATAAAAGCGATATTGATTTCTTCTCTTTCCTACGCATCTTGTAATATCTTCAATTCTATATTTCCTTGTAATTCCTAATGCAGAACGGTAGATAATCTCTTGTGTGTCATATTCTATCTTCCATATGTATCCATATAATGTCAGAACAATTCCTAATACTGTAAATCCTATAGATACCAACAAACAAATCAACATAAAATAACAATTTTCTATCTGTTGTACAAATTCCCATTTGAAGATCTGACTTAAAATAAAAGCAATAGTTGTACAACCAAAAAATATTCCGCATGGTAATCCTACTTTCAAGATGCTGGGTGCTGTAATTATATATTTTTTTGTCTGCTTTCTGGATTTCTGCTTTTTTGTTACCTCAACGTCTTTCTGTTCCTTATATTTTTTCATAGCGTATTCAGCTATTCTTATGGATAAAAGAATGCTGATTACTAGTACAAGTTCTTTAATATTCATAGCTGGTCTCCTATCCCATTACTCCACAAATTTCTAACGTTTCTTCACCATCTTTATCGACCTTAATATTGTTGCTTAATATCGACATTATCCAATCATCACTGTTTTCTATTGGCAAAAAATCTTTTAACATATCTTTAATATATCCGATACATTGTTCCCTAATGCACAACCGCTTAAGCACAGTGAAACAAGTAACATCAATGTTAATAGTTTTTTCATGATAGCTGTTACCTCTTTAAGATTTTCAAATAGTGTATCTCCATTATACTTCATCAACCTAAAGAATGGAAGATAATTTCTTGCTCCCTAAAGCAAAAGCACCTGTCATTTTCAAAGTGAAAACAGCAAGTGCCTTAAAGTTCCATATCCTGTTTTTTGCTTTTCGCCGGAATTGTCCGGCTGACTTCACGCTCTGCCATTTCCTTCTTCTTGCGGCTCAACTGCTCTATAATGGAACTTTTGGCTTTCTTCTTGATTTGCTCCGTTCCGGCTTTTTTGACCTCCGGTTTCATCAGCGTAGTTTGGATTTTCTGAATAGTTGATTTCATAGCATTTGTGATTCTGGCAATCACGCCATCCAATCGTTTCACTGCATACTCAACTTCTTTCTTTGAAGCCTTACGCTCAGGGGAGAGAACCCACGCCTTAGACTGCTCCACCAGCTTAATATCCTCCTTGTGCGTTTCCAGTTTTACAGTATCAGCAACGACCTCAACCGCCTTGTCATAGGCAATATCGGCAACCTCATCCACCAGAGCTTCCACATCCTCAATCTTCATCGTGAGTTCTTCCAGCTTTTGCTCCTGTGCTGACAGTTGCTCCTTTTGCTTGAAAAGGATATAATCCTGTTTTTCCAGATAAGCACGACCACCATATTCCGGTTCTTCTTCCAGTTGTAAGCCATGCTTTTTCGCCACATCAAACAGCAGCACTCGGCAAGCTGAATCGAAAGTCATCTTGCGGTTATTTTTTCTTCCGACAGGCTTCTCCGGTTCCGGCAGTTCAAACCCCAGTGCTTCCAAAGCCTTTTCCTGCTGTGGGGCAATCTCCCCATATTGATTTTCACAGTCGAACACATGACGCTCGTGAATATGAGGGGTGCTTTCATCCAAGTGCAGCGCCCAATTCAGGATATGGACATGAGAGCCGAAACGCTCATTTACGATTTCCATAAATTCTGTGACGATCTCAATGAGCAATTCCGGCGGAACATGATTATCAAGCGTTCCAATCTGATAGACCGTTTCCTCTGGACAGGTCTTTTTGCTTTTGAGCAAATCTCCGGTTTCCTTATTCCTTTCAGGGTGTCTGTTCTTCACATTTCTTTCGTTCTGTCCTGTCACAAAATCACGATACCGCTGATGATAAAAAAGCTGTTCCACATCTTCAAAAGTGGCAGACAGCTCATTTTCCTTTTCGGGATTTTTGAAATTGCGGAAGCCATTGTAACAGTCCCAATAGAGATTTTGTTTGGCTCGTTCTTCATCAATGTGTTCGCTGTTGGCAATGTCAAAACTGCGGTCATTGTGCTTCGGATTATAAACGCCATTCTTTCCGGCTCGTCCATTGTGTCTTGTTAATTTCACATGAGTTCCTCCTTTTCTTTTTGATTTCCCCGACAGGGGAGAAGGGCAGCGAAGCTGATTCCTTGCGGCTTTCTGCGTCAAGTAATACCCAGTACTAAGTGGCGAAACGCCACTTAACTGGGCAAGGCTGCCGCCCTTGACCTGCACAGGGGTATTGCATTCCCTGTACCCATGCACAAAGGGTTGCACCCTCTGTACTCCCGCCCGAACAAACTGACTTCGCCCCGTCCCAAGCTCTGTTAGTTCCTTCGGTTTTACAAAACAGTCCACCGGACTATTTTGCAAAAAGAAAAACCGACGCATGATCGCTTTACGCTCAATACATCGGTTTCTTCATCTGACCTTAACGGTCATATTCAGTTGTGGCAGATTAGACAATTTGAAAAATTACTCTGGCATATCTACTGAATAACTTAGATTGTTTCCTCTCTTGTCGCTCTTTAAATCATCATAATACCATAGATACATCGTTCTGTCATATACATTGATTTCAATAACACCATCTGGCTTTTGACCTTCTACTTCTAATGAGTAAATTTCCTTATCATGTGCATAGCCAAAAACAAATCTGGTATCTGGATAATTTGGATTCAAGTCCTGTTGAAAATCACTTAATTTTAAAGATGAATGAATTAGTTCTGTAATATCAGATATAAGAATGCTATCCGCTTTAGTTGTAACCGGTGTAGCATTCATAAACGCATATTGTACAGTTGCTTCCTCCACCTGTTTTTTGCAGCGTGCCATCACAAAACCTTGAACGGGATCATTATCGCTTCCTGCCCGATAGAAAATCGTATCATACTGTTTGCCATTCCATATATGCAATATTTCATCAACATGATTAAGAAAATCTTCTGGAACAGAAAATTCTTCATTTTCAGTATTCAAAGGAGAATTCAAAATAGCTTCTTCGACAGAACTATAATATATGAGTTCAGAATCCTTTTTATCGTAATCGCTCAAATTGAATTCGACATATGCATTGTCTTTATTGTCATCTTCCGGAACATAAGTATAGCGACCATTTTCAATATGGTCATCATAATCAACAAACAGTCCAATACATATCAGTGCTGCAAAAATCAAAAAGACTATTCCTATAATGATTAGCAATATTTTCAAAAATTTTTTCATACAAAAGTCCACCTTCTTGCTTCATTTCAGTAAATTATATCATACCGATATGAACAATTCAATTTACACTCTATCAAGTAGTTTTTTTACTTACCTGTAACGCACATTTCTGCAAAATCCATAGTCCCCGATACTTTCCTCACAGGCGATAGGCAACGGTCAAAACATCAGGTCTGCACCTGACATTTTAACCGCATATCAGCCCTGATTATCACATTATCCCTGCTGGCTGTTCAGCCCATGCTTTTTCGCATATTCGCTGGCTTTCTGTCTGCGTTCCTCACTGTAAGGCGGCAAGAAACGGATAGACAGACGGGACTTTGCCAGCTCATAAGAAACACCGCCTTGAACATTGGATTTTTCCAGTCGGCAAAGGTCAGGGTACTTCTTAGCAAAAGCAGCCAACCTCTTTTTCAATCCGGCGTTGTGGGTGTAGATATTTGCCTTGTCCTCGCCCTCATTAAAGAGAACGATTGTTTCTTTCTCAATCTTCGTCAGTCTCGCCATAGCAGCCCTCCCTATGGTTTTTCAACACACGCAGCTTGCAGTAAAAGCAGCGATACCACCTTTCAACACCCTCAGCACTCAGCTTGACGGAAATCATATAAAACAGCTTCTTCGCCACTGGATCGGGTGCAAGGGCAGCCACCATACGCAAACGCTCAACAGTTGCTTTCAGGTTCGGACAGCCAAAGGCATAAAGGGTTTCCATTTCATTCCGGTTCATCTTCATTGTGTTTTCCTCCTTAAAGTTTGATAAATGAAAAGCGACAGACACTTCATAAGGAAATACCTGTCGCTTCGTTTACGATATAAATTTGTTGGTTTTGGACTTGATAAAATCAGCAGTAAATCATTTCCTGTCTGATGATTTCTTCGGCTCGGTTACGGATAGAGTTCATGGACTGTACCCACAATATCTGATTGTCTGCTTTCATGGTTTCGGTCACACCCTCGGCTTGTTTCATCTGCTCAATGATAAGGCTGCACCTTTCCGTTGCCTGTTCGTTCAGGTCAGCAAGGTAAGTATGCAGTTCGCCGGATAAACAGAGGGCAGAGAACCTTGCAGGGTGGTACTGCTCTAAATATGTCCTGTGCAGTCTGCCCCACATACCGATAGGGCGGTGTTCCTCCGGCAGCTTCAAGTCCGGCACATAGTAATCGCCCACAAGAACATAGTCCAGACCGTTGCTTTCGTCATGGATTCGTGGTTTCAATTCTGTCATGCTATTTTTTCTCCTTTCACTTTTTGCCGATTTGATTTGCTTGTGGCGTTCTGTTCAGCACACAGCTTGCTATCAGAATTATTTTCTTCTGCTATACGCTCATGCTCCGCAAATTTTTTTGATTTCTCACGAATCTTTTTCATATACTTACGATTGGATTCTCGTTTTCTGCGAAGTCGATCTGCTTCTTTTTCAGCAGCAATCCTTTCTTCCTCTGTTGGTTCATGCTGCTCCACAGGTACTTGAAATTGCCCGACATAGTTAAGATATATCTCCACCTCTGTGGTGCGGTCTGCACCTTTTCCCTGTGGCTCGTGAACCAGTATTTTATCTATAAATTCATTTATCATGGCAGGAGTAAGCTCTGTAATGTTCTCATACTTTTTAACCAGCTTTAGAAAACGCTCCACATTATTTTGACCGCCTATAATTCGTTGCATATCAGCGGTGTCAGTCTCAATAATCTTGTTTAGCTCGTTCTGCTCATTTTCATAATCAGTAAGCATACTCTGAAAAAGCCTGTCCGGCAATCTTCCAATTACGTTATCTTCATAGATTTTCCTGATAAGCATATCCAGTTCGTGAACTCGCTTCTGATTTCTTTCAATGCGTTTTTTTACAGTTTCAGAAACAGCAATATCTTTCATCGCCGATTCTTCTTGCAGAGAATAGACAAACTCCTGCTCATTCAAAGAAACATAATGGCAAGTCTCTTGTATGGTTTTCAGAATGATGCTTTTAAGTGCTTTTGTTGAAATATGGTGGCAAGTACAATGCCGGTCATACTTCTGATAAGCAAGATTATAAGTGGAACATTCATAACAATCTGCCGGATTTGAATGGCTTATCCGCTTTTCGCCTTTGGTAGTATAGTATATTCTTTCACGCCCTTTTCGTTGCCTGTGATTATACATCGGCGCACCACAGTCAGCACAGTAAATCTTTCCGGTTAGAACATTAGGCTCACCCATAGGGTCTGCTTTTCTTACATTCTGTCTTAACTTTTGAGCAAGCATCCATGTTTCTTCATCGACAATAGGCTCTTGTGTATCATCAAAAACCACCCAATCTTCCTTATCTGCCCTTTTCGTCTTTTTGTCCTTATAGGAATTTTTGAATGTCCTGAAGTTGACAGTCTTTCCGATATACTCTGGTCGGGCAATCAGAGTAGTAACCTGATTTCCTCGCCACATATACGGATTTTCTTTGTCATAGTTGCTTGCATGATTTCCAAGTCCCTTTTTGCCAAGATAATAAGATGGTCTTTCAATTTTTTCTTCTGAAAGTTCTCTTGCTATCTGATAAGGTCCTTTTCCCTCAATAGTCATACGATAAATTCTGCGGACTACTTCAGCAGCTTCTTCATCAATAATCCAATGGTCGGGGTTTTCTGGGTCTTTCAAATAGCCGTATGGTGGGATATTACTTGTATGAGCGTTGCCGGAAGAACCTCTGGATTTCAGTACAGCTTTAATTTTCTTACTTGTATCCCTGACAAACCACTCATTCATGATATTCAGAAAAGGGGCAAACTCACTGGTTTCTTGACGGTCACTGTCAATACCATTATTGATTGCTATAAATCGAACTTCCTTTTCTCTAAACAGAATGTCAGTGAAAAAACCTACTTGCAGATGATCTCTGCCAATTCTGGACATATCCTTGCAGATACAGGCAGTGATTTCTCCGTTTTTAACACCTTCAACAAGTCTGTTCCATGAAGGTCTGTCAAAAGTTGCTCCACTCCAACCATCATCGGTAAAATGAACAAGATTCGTAAAGCCATGTTTTATAGCATAATCTTCAAGCATTTGCTTTTGATGAACGATACTATTACTCTCGCCAGCATTATCGTCATCACGAGACAGTCTTTCATACAAAGCAGTAATGCCATTGCTTCTATCTTTTTTTCTTCTCATGCTGAACTCCTTTCTTCAATTCCTATCCACTCCTTACGCTCACAAAATATCACATCGGTAAAATGCTTCGGCGGCGAGGTCTGCCCCTCTTTCAGTTCGGCACCGGCAACGCTGCACTGGCTCTGCTCCTGCACATCGAGCAGAACAGCCGGTTCTTTCTGCTTGCCCAACAGTTCGCCTAGCATTTTTCGCTCCACAGCTTTCCATCCCTCGGACAGCACCACCTTGCCTTTTGCGGAGAACTCCTCCCCCGCGCAGATGGTGATGATCGTGGTTTCTGCATAGCAGTAAGGCTCACCCACGGCGCAGAGCAGCCGTGCAGCAATCAGCCGCAGGATATTCCGCTCCCCGGCAGGGAGTGCGGCAAGGTCTGCGTTCCCCATACTTTTCGTGGGCAGCAGCGCATGATGGTCGGTGACCTTGCTGCTGTTGATGACCTGCTGCACATGGATGGGAAACGGCTCTTCCACAGCAAACGCCCTGCCCGTATTTGTCACCAGCCCCGGAAGGGATGCCGCCATATCCTCCGTCAAAAACCGGCTGTCCGTGCGGGGGTAGGTGATGAGCCTTTTTTCGTAAAGACTTTGGGCATAATCCAACGTCTGCTGCGCCGTAAATCCCAACAGACGGTTTGCATCCCGCTGCAATGCGGTAAGGTCATAGAGCTGCGGCGGGCTTTCGGATTTCTCCTTGCGTTCCATCTTCTGTACCGTGACACGCTCCTCCTTTCGGCATTTGGAAAGCAGCAGTTCTGCATCCACTTTCTGAGCAAACCGTTTGCTAGATGCGGTGCCGCCGTCTGCAAGGGTCAGGGCAACCGTGTAGAATTTCTCCGGCACAAAGGCGGCAATGGCAGCTTCCCGAACTACCGTCATAGCGAGCACCGGGGTCATAACACGCCCCACTGCCAGCGGTTGCCCGTACAGGCACGAAAAAAGCCGGGACGCATTGATGCCGACCATCCAGTCGGCGCGTTCCCGGCAGAGTGCTGCATTGTACAGCGCGTCGTATTCAGTTGACGGTTTGAGGTGGGCAAAGCCCTCCCGGATGGCAGATTCCTCCATGCTGGACAGCCACAGACGGGAAAAGGGCTTTTTGCACCCAGCCTGCTGGTACACCAAGCGGAAGATCAGTTCTCCCTCGCGCCCTGCGTCTGCAGGATAGTTCTCGGAGGTGACTTTTCTGACATTGTTACTCGATGGCATCCAATGGGCCGATAAAGCGGTAGAAAATCTGGATTTTCTGGACGTATTCGCCATCGACCTTTTCCGCTTTGGATACCAGAATCTTGTCAATCAGCTGATGCAGAATCTTATAGTTCAGTTCGGTGATGCCAGCGTACTTGCTGACTTCATCAATAAAATCCTGAATCTTGTCCAGCTGACCGTGTTCAGCACGGCCTTCCCGCTCGTACTGCTCAATCTTCTCGGTCAGTTCAGCCTGTTCTTTGTCGTAGCGATCTGCAAGCATTTGAAAACGTTTCTCCGGGATAAGTCCCTTTGATACGTCCTCATAAAGTTTTGCATACAGGTCTTCGATTTCTGCGATTCGTGCTTTACACTGCTTCAAATCCCGTTTGTGCTGCGCCCGGTCAGAGGACATCCGGAGGTGCATCTGATTTGCAATCTTCTTCACAAGGGCTTCCCGATTGCTCACAGCGGCCTTTGCGTGTGCCTGAATGTCCGCAAGGACAGCTTCATGCAGAACACGGGCTTCCAAGTTGTGAGAGTCACAGGCTTTCGCACCATATTTCCGATAAGTGCTGCAACAATAAAAGGTCTGATTCAGAACACTGTTACGTTTGCGCCTGTGCTCAACCTTGACTAACATCGTTCTGCCGCAGTCTGCACAGCGGACGATGCCTTTGAAGATATTGTCGTAGTCGGTCTTATCGCACATAAAACTACTGGAACGGCTGTAAAGGATTCGCTGCACGTTCTCCCAACGGTCTTGTGGGATGATTGCTTCATGTGTATGCGTCAAAGGTGAATTCGCCCGGTTCGGCGCACACCTCCACCACGCGGCCCTGCTCCACGATGAGCATGCACTGTCCGTCTGCCACAGCAATGCCGCTGCCGTTGGTGATGATATTGTCCTCGCCGTTGTTGGAGCTGCGGCGGGAGGTGCGCTTCTGGCCCTTGACCATCAGCACATCCTTGTCCAGAGAATCGCAGTAGAAAAATTCTTTCCACTGGTCTGCAAGGGTTCCGCCCAGTGCGCCCATACCTGCTTTGATAAGACCCATAGTAATTTCCTCCTGTATGTTTTATTTGTGTAAGCGACAACGCTTTGTCATCGCATTGCGTTCGGTTTCGGTCACGGTACAAGGGTTAGATCCGGGGAGTCGTTTTTCCAGTAAACGGGACGCGTGTCCCGGTCAAACAGCACTTCTCCGGCGCGGTATTTCAGGCTGCAGCCGCTGGGGC
>OBIX01000003.1_pt1 | contig 87185 bp, 80 predicted proteins | sample 1496251 | NCBI WGS metagenome assembly OBIX01 (sample SAMN05065742, study PRJEB22554) | human gut metagenome | biome: ENVO:2100002; feature: ENVO:00000062; material: ENVO:00002003 | host: Homo sapiens | place: USA | reverse complement strand
GATCCATTCAGCAAGCGTGTACTAATAGGTCGAGGGCTTGACCACAATTCGCTTGAGTATCTCAAGTCAACGAGAAGTAGCAGTGATTATTCAGTTTTGAAGGCACGTCCTTCTAAGAAACACTAGACAAAGTAAATCAGAAATGATATACTTAGCTAGTCATATGGTCGGTGACGATGACGGTGAGGTTCCACCTGTTCCCATTCCGAACACAGCAGTTAAGCTCACTCGTGCCCAAGATAGTTAGCTGGAAACGGCTTGTGAAAATAGGTAGTCGCCGACTTAACTGAAAGCTCTGAGATAAAAGTCTCAGGGCTTTTTTGTTGCGCTATATGCCAAGGGGTTGCAGAACAGGGAAAAAGCTGGTATCCTCAAAGCGGGAAAGGGTGAGAATATGCGTTCGGACAGAACATGCAAGGATACAGCAAAGCATTATGCAGCGGTACTGGTGCTTTTACTGTTTTGCAGTATCGTATTTTATGTGCAGACACATTACCAGCACACTTCGTCGTCCCGGCCTGAGGATGACTATCAGGGCAGAATACCGCAGTTTCATAGCAGCGTAGATCGGGATGATGACGGGGTAGACGACCAGTTTGATATTCTGAACGGCGCACTGGTCTATGTGAGCACACATCCAAAATACAAAAGCCGCTATTATGAGACCGGTTATCCTGACGATGGTTATGGCGTTTGCACCGATGTAGTTGCTTATGCCTTGAAGAATGCCGGATATGACCTGCAAGTGCTTGTGGATGCAGATATCCGGGAGCAACCACAGGATTACATGGTAGCAGAACCGGATGCAAACATAGATTTCCGACGGGTGCGAAACCTGAAGGTGTTTTTTTCACACACAGCATTTGCCCTAACCACAGATGTTTCAGAAATAGAGGAATGGCAGGGCGGCGATGTTGTGATTTTTGAAAGACATATCGGCATCGTGTCCGACCGGCGAAATAAAAACGGAGTGCCCTATATCATTCACCACAATGACCCATGGCAGACGGCTTACGAGCAGGACATTCTGGAAAAACGAACTGACATCGTGGGGCATTACCGAATTTCAAAATAAAAGCGGCCCTGCCGCACTGTTATGCACAGTGCGGCGGGGCCGCATACTTTATTGGGTGGTGTACCGGTTACGATACAAGCTTCCGCTTAGCCCTTGCCGGCGCAGCCGAACAGCTCGATCTTTTCCTTGCACTTGTCGATGATGGCCTGAGAGCCGGGAGCCAGCAGCTTGCGGGGGTCGAAGCCCTTGCCCTGCTGATCCTTGCCAGCCTCGATATACTTGCGGGTAGCTTCAGCGAAGACCAGCTGGCACTCGGTGTTGATGTTGATCTTGGAGACGCCCAGGCTGATGGCCTTTGCGATCATGTCGTCAGGGATGCCGGTGCCGCCGTGCAGGACCAGAGGAATGTTATTGGTAGCCTTGTGGATGCGGTCCAGAGCCTCGAAGTCCAGACCCTTCCAGTTGGCGGGGTAGACACCGTGAATGTTGCCGATGCCGGCAGCCAGGAAGTCGATGCCCAGATCAGTGATCTTTGCGCACTCTGCGGGGTCAGCGATCTCGCCATTACCCACGACGCCGTCCTCGACGCCGCCGATGGAGCCGACCTCAGCCTCGATGCTCATGCCCTTGGAGTGTGCCAGAGCGACCAGCTCCTTGGTCTTCTCCACATTCTCCTCGATGGAGTAGTGGCTGCCGTCGAACATGATGGAGGAGAAACCAGCCTCAACGCAGGCCTTGCAGCCCTCGTAGGTGCCGTGGTCCAGATGCAGAGCGACCGGGACGGTGATGCCCATGGAATCGACCATTGCATCGACCATAGCAGCGACGGTCTTGAAGCCGGTCATGTACTTGCCGGCACCCTCGGAGACACCCAGGATGACAGGACTCTTCATCTCCTCGCAGGCGGTCAGAACAGCCTTGGTCCACTCCAGGTTGTTGATGTTGAACTGAGGCACACCGTAGTGGCCGTCACGAGCTTTGATGAGCATTTCGGTTGCATTTACCAACATTATTATTACCTCCAAAAATTATCGGGGTCTGTTCGTACCCACACACCGCTTTGTGTATGGTTTAACGAAGTTGCACCCTAAGTATACCCCAAACAGCGGGTAAAATCAATGCACCGGAGAGTTTTTGTAACCAAACCGAAGCTTTCTTGGCCAGCAGTGTGCTCGAAAGACTGAGAAATAAGTGGGATGCAACATTTTATACAGGCTTCGACAACATCCGGCCAGACCGGCGGCGGAGGCACCAAAGCAGACGATTTTCAACAGGGATCCACATTCGTCAAAATGATGTTGGATAAAAAGGCAAAACAAGTGCCGCTCTGCTTCAAAATTTTGTCATAATTCTGACTTGAAAATTACAAAATGTATGCAAGGTTCTGAGCCTGTCGAGATAAGATTGTGGAAAACCTTGTGGAAAGTGTGGAATTCCACCCGGAAAACAGGCTTGAACGCTTGAGTTTTGAACTTTCTCCACAGGGTTTTCAACTTGTGGAAAAAACAGGGCGGGTATACGGATGGTAAAGCAGTCTGAATGTGGAAAACTTTTACCACAGGCAAAAAGACGGATAACCGGCGCGCAAAAGGCAACACTTCTCCCATGAGGCGCTGCCCGGGCGGGCGGCACAGAAATTTCACGGGAAGAAAAAACGCAATTCTATGGCAAACCCCTGCCGCTTATGTTATACTTCAAGATGAGTTATAAGCGCTGTACGTCTGAAATGCGTCAGTGCCTGCCGCAAAATGCAGCTTTACAGCGCTGCGGCCCTGAAAACTCGTTTGAAGCGATACGATGACGCCGGGCCGGAAGGGCTTTGGCGTCCTGCGATAGAAACGGAAGGAGAACTTCATGGAAGAACGCAATATGCCCCGCCGTCCCCGCCGCGAAAAGGCCGACGACCAGCCCCGGAACGAGAGCCTCGTCTACGGCAAGAACCCGGTCACAGAACTGCTGAAGAGCGGCTCCGGCGTGGATACGGTGCTGCTGGCCGAGGGCATGGCCCCGGCTGTGGCCGCTTACTATACCGCAATGGCGAAGGAAGCCGGTGCCACCGTCAAGCGGGTACACCCCAACAAGCTGCGCCTTATGACCGGCACCGAGAGCCATCAGGGCGTGGCTGCCTTTGCCAGTGAGATCGAATATGCAACGGTGGAGGACCTGCTGGCCGCTGCCAAAGAGAAGGGCGAACCGCCCTTCCTCGTGCTGAGCGACGGCATCGAAGACCCCCACAATCTGGGCGCTGTTATGCGCTCGGCTCTGCTGTGCGGCGCTCACGGCATCGTCATCCCCAAGCGGGGCGGCGCATCCGTGACCCCCACCGTCATCAAGTCCAGCGCCGGTGCGGCTGAGCGTCTGCCCGTGGCCCGTGTGGCCAACATCGGCGAGACCATCCGCCGCCTCAAGGAGCAGGGTATTTTCGTTTACTGCGCCGACATGGACGGCGTGTCCCTGCGCAAGAACAACCTCACCGGCCCCATTGCGCTGGTGCTGGGCAGCGAGGGCAGCGGTGTGTCGCAGCTGGTCAAAAAGCTCTGCGACGGCGTTGTGAGCCTCGATATGACCGCACAGGGTACCGGCGTGGACAGCTTCAATGTCTCGGTGGCCGCAGGCATCATCCTGTATGAGATCCAAAGCCAGCGCGCCGCACAGGGCTGAGCTGACCCGTGCCGAACGAAACAAGGGAGGGAAGATCAGGATGCCAAAGGATGACGAGCGGAAGGAAATGACGCAGGAAGAGATCGATGCCCGCGAAGAAAAATTCCGCACCTTTTTTACCACCAGTGTAGCCCAGGTCCCGGAGGAGATGACCCGGCGGGACGATGAGAATGAAGAAAAGCCCAAGAGCCTGCTTGGCCGACTGCTCCGCCGTGAAAAGGGCGAACAGCAGGAAAGCGGCACACCCGAAGAGAGCCGTACCGGCGAGATACAGCTGGGCGGCGAAGAGCCGGAGGAACCCTCCGACCTGGAGCTGGTCCTGACGCTGGAAGAGGAAGTCACAGAGCCGAAGCCCGAGCAGCCGAAGCCTGCCGAGCTGGTCAGCGTCCCCCAGCCTGAGACGGAAAAGCCCCAAAAGCCCGCAGAACCCATCAAAGCGCCGGAGCCGCCTGCTCCCAAGCCGGAGAAAAAGCCGGCAGAAAAGCAGGCTGCACCCCGGAAAAAGGCGGTCCAGTACGAGCTGCGCACCCCGCAGGAGCAGTACGAGGACCGGGAGATGCAGGCGCTTAAAGCCATGCTGTTTGGTGCAAAGCTTCCGCCGCAGGAGGAAGAGCCTCCCCAGCCGGTGAAGTCCGCAAAACCGGAAAAGAGCACCCCGGCAGTTCCGGTCATTACAACGAAACCGGACGCAGAAAAAGAGCCGGATGCAGCGCCGGAGAAGCCTGCCGTGCCGATGCCCGCGATGGTGTTTGCAGAAGATAAGGCGTCGAAGCCCCATGCGGCTCCGGCGATGCAGTTCTTCGGCAAGGGCGACGACGAGAAAGCGCCCGCAGCCCCGGCCCGCGCGACGCCGCCGGACAATGACGACAGCATGAGCCTGCCGCTCATGTTCCTGAACGACGGCGACGAGGTGGCTCCGGTGGAGCCGCCGAAGGAGGAAGTGTCTGCACAGCCGGCCGAAGAGGCCGGTACTGCATCGGCTGCTCCGGAGGCTGCACCCGTCGAGGAAGCGCCTGTCGAAGAGGAAAAAACGCCCGAGACGCCGGAACAGGTGGGGGAACGGCTGCACCAGATGGGCGCGGCCCTTACATTGCGCTGTGCGCTGGGCGGCATCCTTGCACTGGTGCTGCTCCACTTCGGCCTCGCCGCGGAGGGCCTTGTCGGCCCGCTGGGCGGCCTTGACCCCGTAACTGCCCCGGCGGCCTTCTATGCCGCTGATCTGCTCTTCCTGGCGCTGGCGCTGGCTGTGGGCTGGCCCGTCGTGAGGGACGGCCTGAAGGGGCTGCGGGGCGAACGCCCCAGCATGGAGACCATGCCCGCGATGGCAGCCTGCGCTGCGCTTTTGCAGGCCGCTGTGGCCCTGCTGAACGCGCAGAACTATCAGGCGTCCAGCTTCACCCTTCTGTCCGGCATTGCGGCGCTGGGGCTGTTCCTTGCACTGCTGGGCGACCGTGTCCTTCTGGCCTCGGTCCAGGGCGGCTTCAAACTGGCGCAGGCCGGTCCGGAGCATCGCGGTGCGTTCCGCGCCAAGGACAAAGACCTTATCCGCATCCTTTCCAAGGACATGGACGAAAAAGACCCCTGGGTGCTGCTCAGCCGACCCGCTGAGTGGGACGACGCGATGGTGGAGCAGGGCTTCGGCCCCCGCGCCTGTGAGCGCCGCGCCCGTAAGACGAATTACATCCTGCTGGGTGCGGCTGTGTTGGCCGGTCTGGTCTTCTGCGTCTTTGGCGGCGGCCTCAACGGCGGCGCTGCGGCGCTGACCGCTGTGCTCTGCCTGGGTTCGCCTCTGTCCTCCACCCTTATCGCAGGTTTTGCATCCCTGCGGCTGCAGCAGACTGCCGCTGCCTCGGGTGCGGTGATCCCCGGCTGGGCGGCTATCGAGGAACTGGGCGGTGTGGATACCGTTCAGGCTGACGCCGATGAGCTGTTCACCCCGGACAGCGCCATGCTCGAGGACATCCGCATCTTCAAGGGCGGCCGCATCGACCGGGCCATCCTCTATTCGGCCAGCGTCCTGAGCAAGTGCTGCAATACCCTGAGCGGCCTGTTCCGCCAGATCATCGAGGACCGCACCGACATCCTCTACCCGGTCAAGGACCTGGAAGTCCATCGCGGCCTCGGCTTCTCTGCATGGTGCGACAACAACCGCATCCTCATCGGCACCCGTGCGTACATGGAAAAAGAAGAAGTTCCCCTGCCCGACGAGGAATATGAGGCCAAGCATTCCAAGAACGGCGAGCTGCAGATCCTCTATCTGGCCGTGTCCGGCAGTCTGCACGCCATGTTCGTGCTCCACTATGTGGGCGGACGGAACGCCGCCCGCGGTCTGGAACAGCTGCAAAAAGAGAATATCCAGCTGCTGGTGTCCTGCCAGGACCCCACCCTGACCGCACGACACATCACCGACGCCTACCATCTGCCCGAGGGCATGGTCGTCCTGCTGGACCAGGAGCAGTGTGCCGCACTGGGCGCTGCCACCGCCGAAGACACCGGCTCCGAAGGCTGCTGCATCCTTTGCACCAACGGCTTTGCCAGCCTGACCGGCGGTCTGCGGGCCGCAGAGCAGGCCCAGAACGCCGAGACGACCGCTACCACGGTGCAGCTGGTGTCGGTGTGGTTCTCGGTGGCCATCGCCGTCCTGCTGACCTATGCGGGCAGCGTGGGGATGCTGAGCGTGGCTGCGGTGTTGATGTATCAGGCGGCATGGAGCGCTCTCAGCATCGCCGTGTGCGCACTCAAGCAGCATAGTTAAAAAAATAAATAGGAAATATTCTCAAAATAAATAGGAATAATTCTTGATTTCTGCCCGAAATTCTGGTATAATACTCTCAGAGACAAGTAAGACCTATCGCACACCCGGTACCGAACAAAGCGGGCTGCGCGTAGAATAAACCAAACCGGACACAGCCCATACTGGCAGTGTCAGACTATCTGAGAGGAGAACAGATTATGGAACTCAAGGGAACCAAGACCGAGAAGAACCTGATGGAAGCTTTTGCAGGCGAGAGCATGGCCCGCAACAAGTACACCTACTTTGCAAGTGTTGCAAAGAAGGAAGGCTACGAGCAGCTGGCCGCTATCTTCGAAGAGACCGCCGGCAACGAGAAGGAACACGCCAAGATGTGGTTCAAGGCCCTCTGCGGCGGCTCCATCCCCGACACCCTGACCTGCCTCGACATGGCAGCCAGCGGCGAGAACGAAGAGTGGACTGATATGTACCCCCGCATGGCAGCTGAGGCCAAGGAGGAGGGCTTCACCCAGCTGGCCGCTCTCTTCACGATGGTGGGCCAGATCGAAAAGGAGCACGAGGCACGTTATCGCGCCCTTGCCGCCAACCTCAAGGAGGGCAAGGTCTTTGCCCGTGAGGAACAGCAGGTGTGGGTCTGCCGGAACTGCGGCTACACCTATATCGGCAAGTCTGCTCCCCTCAAGTGCCCGGTCTGCGCACATCCCCAGAGCTACTTTGAGCTGAAGGCCAGGAATTACTAAGTTTTTTCAGATATTCCGTCCGATGAGAGCCGCCGCACCTGTATAAAGTGCGGCGGCTCTTTTGCTGTCTGATGAAATACAGTCTGCACGATTTGTATAAATTTGGCGGGGGGGTTTTAGTGTCTTTCACGAAAAGGTGCGCGAAATTGTGACACTTCTGGCGAAGAACTTGACCCTTCTTTTGGGTGCGTGTACAATAAACAAATAGTGAGAGGGATTTTGTGCAGAGCACATTGCGATAAAACTTATCCAAAGGAGGGAAGTGCTACCCTATGAATAAGATCACACGGCTTGCAGCGGCGTTTGTGCTGAGCGGGCTGCTTCTGGCAGCTCCTGCTGCACAGGCGGCCCCCGCATTGCTGGGAGCATCGGCGAACTTTGAGCTGGAAGTGAACGAGATGGAGCTGGAGATCACGGCAGACGACCCCCGCCCCAAAGCCTATCTTTACACCGGCGGGCAGAGCGACTACTACTTCATCGTCTGGATGAGCAGCAACCCCACCGTGGCTGCCGTGGACGGCGATGGCCGTGTCACCGGCCGCAGCGCCGGTGAGGCCACGATCACCGCCATCACTGACCGGGGCGAGTGCGCTGCCTGCAAGGTGACTGTCCGCAAGGAGAGCGGCAATGCGGCCAGCAAAAAGCCTGCCCTCGACCACACCACCCTCAACCTCGTTATCCAGTACAACAACGCCCACCCCAGCCAGAAACTGCAGCTCATCAACACGAGCGGCTCATTTGTCTATGCCTACCAGTGGATGAGCAGCAACCCCGAGGTGGCAACGGTGGATCCGGAGGGCCTTGTCACGGCCCAGAAGCCCGGCACCACCACCGTCACGGCGCTGGCCACCAACGGTCAGGCGCTGCGCTGCGCCGTTACCGTCAACAGCGATGTCGGCAAGGTGACTCTGAATAAGCGCGACCTGCTGCTCCGCACGGTGGGCAGCAAAGAGGCACTCACAGCGTCTGTCGCTGTGGAAGACGGCGTGAATGTACCCATCACATGGGTCAGCAGTAATCCCGGCGTCGCTACTGTGGACGCTTCTGGTGTCGTGACTGCCGTCGCCGACGGCGAGGCAAAGATAACGGCGCTCTCGCCAGATGGACGCTTCGACAGCTGCAGCGTTTTCGTGGGCCTTGCGGCAGACAAGTACGACACTGAAGAGGACTTGGCCGAGGAACTCAAGCTTCCGGACCCCTATGTGGCGGTCCGGATGAACCGGCTGAGCTGAACCGAAAATACAAAGAGGAAGCCCCGCACTGCATCCTTCGATGTGGTGCGGGGCTTTTGCTTATTGATTTACCAGCTCAATAAAGGCTTTCATCTGGGGCGTGAGCCATTTGTCCTTGTGATAGAACAGCTGCCGGTGCATGGTGACAGTGCAGTCGGGGACATTGAGGCGGGCGATACGCCCGGCGGAGAGGGCAGGACGGACGATGTACTCGGGCAGGAAGGAGAACCCCATCCCGCGCTCCACCATCTGGCAGAGCAGCGAGGCGCTGCCCAGCTCGATGTAGGGGTGGATAGACAGCCCGCGGGCGGCGAGGCGCTGGTCGAGGGCGTCACGGTAGCTCATGCCCCGCTCTGTGAGAAGAAATTCCTGTTGAGCCAGAACATCCAGCGGCACTTCGGCCTTGTCGGCCAGCGGATGCCCGGCGGGGGCCACGAAGCAGACCGGCTCCGGCACATTGACGGCCAGCGTCAGGCTGGGCAGGAGCAGAGGCTGGTCGAGGGTGTAGGCCAGATCGATCTGGTTCGCGCTCAGCAGCCGCAGCATCTCGTCGGCGGTGGCGGTGCGGAGCACCAGCTCCACCTGTGGGCAGAGGGCGTGGAACTGCTGCAGCAGGTCGGGCAGAAAGGTGCTGCATACGGAATCGGCCAGTGCCACCCGCAGGGTGCCGCTGACGGCCCGGGCAGGCACCAGCGCGGCCTTGGCCTGCTGGGCCGTGATGAGAAGGGTGCGGGCATAGCTCTGGAAAGTCTGGCCCGCGTCGGTGAGGCGGACGGTCTTGCCCACCCGGTCAAAGAGAGGCGTACCCAGCTCTGTTTCCAGCTGGGAGATCTGGGCCGATACCGCCGACTGAGAGTAGCCCAGCTCCCGCGCAGCGCTGGAAAAGCTGTGCAGCTCGGCGATATGAAGGAAGGTGTTGATATTTCGGAGTTCCATAACAGTCCCTCCGGCGTCAGCGGCGGTCGATGCCGGTGACGGTCAGAACCTCGCCGTCCACTTTGAAGTGGACTTCCAGCCCGCCAAACTCCATGCCGTAGACCCGCTCCGGGTCGTGCTGGTAGGAGGGGCGGGGGTCGTTTTCCAGCACGCCCTGCAGAGCGGCCTGCTGGACGGCAGGCACTCTGGCCCAGAGGCCGGCGTCGCAGACCATGGTCAGGTGGTGGAACTGGGTCTGTGCTGTGAAGCCTGCGGCGGCGTCCGGGTGGCAGTCGGCGTAGGGGATGTAGGGCTTGATGTCGTAGATGGGAGTGCCGTCCATCAGGTCAGCGCCCCGCACGATGAGGACGGGGCCGACGTCAGGCCGGTGCTCGATGGCTTCCAGCTGGACGCTGGACAGTCCCAGCGGATTGGGCCGGAAGGGCGAGCGGGTGGCAAATACGCCCATCCGGGTGTTGCCGCCGAGGCGGGGCGGCCGGACGGTAGGGGACCAGCTGTCCCGCACCGCGCCGGAAAACTGCCATACCAGCCAGATGTGGCTAAAATCTTCGAGACCGCGCACGGCGTCGGCATTGCGGTATTCGGGGGTAAAAATGACCTCGCCCCGCAGGCTGTCCACCAGCCCGCTCTGGCGCGGGATGCCGAACTTGGTGGGGAAGGCGGTGCGGATATGGGCGATGACCTTGAGGGTCATTTCTTCGGGTGCAGACATGGGGACTCCTCCTTATTATAAGCCACGGCAGAAGCCCACGGCACGGCCCTCGATTTGAATTTCTTCCAGCTGGGGGCCTGCGAATACCATGGGCGGGCAGACGGCGGTGTTGTCGGCCAGCAGCATGACGGTCTCGCCCTGGCGGTGGAAGTGCTTGAGGGTGGCTTCCTCGCCGATGCGGACAGCGGCGATCTCGCCCTGCTCCACCTCGGGCTGGCGGCGGATGCAGACAATGTCGCCGTCACAGATGGTGGGGGCCATGCTGTTGCCATGGCAGGTGAGGGCGAAGTCGGCGTGCCACGCGGCGGGGACGCCGATGTAGCACTCGATGTTCTGCTCAGCAGTGATGGGGGTGCCGCAGGCGATGGAGCCTACGAGAGGCACCCGCACCATCTCAGGCAGAGGCTCGAAACCCGGCGGAGGGAAGGGCAGGTCCACGAGGCCCATGAGCCACGCGGGTGTGGTGTCCAGAGCGGCGGCCAGCTCCTCGAGCTTGGCCCGGGGCAGGTCGTTGATGCCCTTTTCCAGCTTGGTGATGGAGGATTTTGAGCGGTAGCCCATCCGGGCAGCCAGCTCTTCCTGCGACAGGCCCAGCTGCTCCCGGCGCTGCCGGATGCGGCTGGATAGATCGGTATCGGACATATAGGGCCTCGCTTTCTCTGAGGTTTGCACGATTTTCGGTGTTCTGAGGACAGTATAGCAAAAAATTTACTATAAATCAACTTTTAAGGGACTATTTTGCGAATGATGTTGACAAATAATCAACCGAAAGATATAATACAACCAATGATTGTACGGAACGCTTTGAACGCAAAACTGAAAGGAGAAACGCCTATGACCGATACCATGATGATCCGCGACTGCATCCGCAGCCAGGGCATGAAACTGGGCCATGTGGCCCATGTTCTGGGCATCACCAACAACACCCTCCGCTGCAAGCTGGAAAATGAGAGTGAATTCAAGGTGAGTGAGGCCGAAAAACTCTCGAAGATGCTGGGGATGACCGTCGAGCAGCGCGACCGCTGCTTCTTTGGCCCGGCGGGCTGAGGGAAAAAGGGGATGGAAGCCATGACACAGGAACAGCGCCAGAAGACGAAGGAGGCCCTCAGCCGCTACGGGCAGAAAAACTGGGTCTACGGCCCCTGCAACTGGGGCTGGAAGCGGGCCATCCAGCTGGCCGAGGAGTATTACCGCGAGGCAGACCCGGGCCTGCGGGGCAGCATCCTGCAGCTGCGCTACATGGAAAGGCGGAGGCGGGAAGAGGTGATGGACAAGCTGAACATCAGTTACAGCACTTATCAGAAGGCCCACGACGACCTGCTGAGCACCATCGCGGTCTTTGCCGCCCACTACGGTGAGCTGTGACGCAAAAATGCCCCCTGACCGGACGGTCAGGGGGCATTCGTGTGCTCAGTGTTTCTTCTCGGGAGTGTCGCAGTGCTGGTGGCAGGAAGAGCAGTTGCCTCCGCAGCCCTCGCCTTTCCAGCCGCCCTGCCGGGAGATCCACACCACCGCCAGTGCAAACAGGACAGCCAGCACCAGCAAGGTGATGATACCGCGTACAGTTATCATAAAAAAGACCTCTCTTTCGAAAGAATTCCAACCCCAGTATACACCATCTGCCCCCGGAGAGCAACCGGAAAGCGCTGCCGGCTCAAACTTTTTTCGAAAAACGAAAATTTGGGCTTGCATTTGGCCTCGCGCAGTGATATAATAAGTGTGTTCCGATTCGGAGGATTAGCTCAGCTGGTTAGAGCACCTGCATCACACGCAGGGGGTCTGGGGTTCGAGTCCCTAATTCTCCACCATACAGTTCGTACTCGAACCCGATTCTCTATGAGAAAGGGTTCGGGTACGTTTTTTGTTTACAGGAGGTTTTGAGAAAGGGCTACTCGGCCCATAAGCCGGAATGTGAAAGGATGAGAAGATGACCTTTTTAGAAACAAATCGGCTCAGACTAAGAAATGTAAGTCCTAAAGATGCGATTCAGATGGTTGATTATCGAAATAACGAGCGATGCTCGAAATATCAACGAGGCCAGACGAAAGATTATAAGGATATTGTTACTTTGATCGAGCGTAATAAAGACAATGCCCTGAATATCGCATCGCCGACTATGATTAGTGTTGCATTAAGAGAAACGGATGTCATGATTGGCGAAATCGTCGTTATGCCTAACGAGGGCACAATTTCTTTAGGGTACACATTTTCTTATAAAGTTCACCGAAACGGTTACGCCTATGAAGCCTTGTCCTCTTTAATTGAGTATTTACACAAGCACTATCCTCAGTGGGATTTTATCTGTTTTACTGAAAGAGAGAACATTCCAAGTATGAGCCTTTTGAAGAAGCTGGGATATACGAATTTGGGTTATCTGCCATCAAAGAATTCTCAAGTATTTGGAAAGTGGCTTCGCCAGGACACATTAGAAGAAATCACAAGTGCGGTTCGATAACTCCTGGTTTATCGCAACCTCAGAAGCAGGGTTTGGGGCACCGCACGCCCCAACAAGAAGCTGTCCCAAAGTGGCAAGAATTTTCAACAACTGAAAATTTGTGGCCACGGGACGATTCTTGCCCTCACCGTCAGAATCATCCGCCTTGCGTTCGTAGTCATTTTGTGATACAATCATTCTGACAGGAGGTGTCCCGTATGATGCAGACATTTGTTCGCCCTTCCCGCGACCTGCGCAATCATTATGCCGAAATTTCGGAGATGCTCAAAGACCATGACCATGTGATCATCACAAATCATGGCCGTGGAGAATCAGTTCTCATCAGCATTGAGGACTACGCCAAGTACGAGGAGTTTTTGCACCAGCGGTATGTTGCCGAGGCACTTGCCAAGGCAAAGCAGCAGGCGGCAGACCCCGACACGCAGTGGGCAGACCACGAGAGCGTATGGGAGACGCTAGGCAAGCAGTATGACGTATAAAATTAAATATCTGCCCCTTGCTGTGCAAGATTTGAACGAGATCGCTCGGTATCTGTCTGGCTTTTATCCTAAAACGGCCCGCCGCGTACTGAAAGAGCTGCGGGAGAAGATCACAAAATTAGGCGATACTCCAAAAATGTGCGAGGTCTACCGCCTTGACCCTGCTTATCGCAGGATGGTCGTTGACCAGTATCTGGTATTCTACCGCGTCAACGATGAAAACAAGATTGTGGAGATTCACCGTGTGCTGCGAGGTGCTTGGAATCTGCCGCGGTATCTGGAATAAATTCAGGTTCGAGTGCTGTGGACAATGCTCCACCAAACGTAAGGCCGTTTACCTGAAAGGGTAAGCGGCTTTTTTTGTATCTACGTGCTTTTTGATATGCAAAAGTGAAGCGAATTCACTTTTGCATATTGATAATGAAACGTGTAGGAGGCCCCCTTTTCAGTCGTTTGTAGCAAGTTTGTAGCAGATCTGTAGCAAAATTCGGGGAGGATCGGCAAAATGACTCCGTAAACCCGATTTTTGCGGATTTTTTGGCATAAAATTTTATCCTTGAATTTTGTGCGGAATGATAAAGATGAGATGCGGAGGTTGAATCTCTCAAAAAATAAAGGAAAATATGCTATAATTAAAAAAATCCACGCTATGGAGGATGAATTATGGCAGTCCAGTTAAGTTCTTTCTATATGAGAAACAGTTTTCAGCTTTTGGTGAAGCTGGATACTCAAAAATTTGGAGTAGAAGGTGCATTTGAGCAGGCAAGTCAAAAGGTATATTCGTGGGGAAAAAACAAATTTAGAAACGTAATAAAGAATGCTCCTAAGTTTGAAGAATTAGCTTGCTTTAGTGAAAAACGGGATGGAAGCGAGTTTGGAGCACTTATGGTACACGAAGATGGCCTTTTTGCGTTTCGAGCAGCACATCCAGATGCATCTGTTGCCGGACGAATGTGGGTTACTGACACAGAGCTCAAAGTTAAAAATAATCAGTGCTTTTTTGCAGTAAAGTTGTCGGTTACATCACCTCAGTCTTGCGAAGAAAGCGTTCCTTTTAGCTGTCCGGCTTTTGTGAAATGGATTGCGCACGATATTGGGATATATGATGTTATTTCAGTAGATGATAGACCTGAATATATTGAAAGAGAGGAGCAGGTAGAAGAATTTGTATCCCTTTTGACAAATGTGGATCGGCAAATGCCTATACTTTTACTCACCCCGTGTAATAATCCAAATGTGGCACCATACAATGGGTATATGTTAAATGATATTGATATGGCCAAAATTCTGTATGGATGGGCTCATGTTTTTTCAATTACACCAGAAATGACAGAATGCTTGATTGCCAAGGTAGGAAGGCAATGGAGTGCCTACGATGGAGCGGTACGCACCTATTATCCGGGATTGGACTTTGAAAAGGATGACTGTTATGACCATCCACTTGTTACACAGAGAATTATAAATTTAAAAAACTTTGAAGCGGAGAATGAAAATGGCTGTACGATGGAAATTGTACAGCACATTGACAGAAAAGCGGTCGTTCGGAAAATTTTGTGGAGAAAGCATGAAATTGAATTTTTCTCGACAGAGTATCAGAAATATTTGCAAAGACAACGGGCTACGGGAATAAAGTCGAATGAACTACTGGCATCCTATAAAGAACAAGTTGAACAGTTGGAATCTCAAAGAGATGAATATGCAGCTTTAGCGGAGTCCTATGCAGATGATTTGGAAAATTTGAAAAATAATATGGAAAACCAGCAACAGACGCTTGGTTGGCAACGAAATCGAATTATAGAGTTAGAAGACCGGGCGAAAAAGCTTTCAGGAGAAAAAAGCATAGAGACGATCCCAGAAAATGGAACTTATGAAGGTATCCCAGATTGGATAAACACCTATTATAGAGATAGAATTTATCTTCATAAAAGGGCAATTAAAAGTTTGAAAAGTGCTGTTTATGAAAATGTAAACCTGGTATATCGGTGTTTGAAACTTTTGGCAACACAGTATTATGGGTATCGGTTAGGAATGATTGACCGAGAAGAGTTTGAATATCAATGTCACCTGGTGGACGCTGGATTGGATGAAAGCGGTGCAATTACGGATGTTCAGGCTGGAACACAGGGTGATACATATTTTGTGGTGTATCAAGGTAAACGCCGAAAATTGGAACGGCATTTAAGAAAGGGCGGAGGAGGAAAAGACCCTCGGAATCAACTACGAATATATTTTTTCTGGGATGATGATAACCAGTTAGTTGTTATCGGTGACTTGCCAGAACACCTGGATACAAGAGCAACCTGATAAAAAAGAAAACCGTCAAACGTGAGAGATTTCTCTCATGCGTTGACGGTTTTTCTGGTATGTAGGGGTTATTCTTCTGGCAGAGTCAGAACTTCATCTTTGACCAGTTGATTGGCCGAGTCAAAGGCTTCAATCATCTGGTTGGCTTTCGGATGGAGATAGACTTCATCCAGCGTTTTGGATTTGGGTGTGTGCCCAACAGCACGTTTCAGGATATCTTTGCACGAAAAGAAAACAGAAAAACAATAGTCAGCAGACGTAAAGCTATCATAATTTGAAACAAAAGCTCTTGACAGAAAGCTATTTGCAAAATATCCTTAAAAATAAGCAGAAACATTGACCTCTAAAAATAAGGAGCGGACGATGGCATTTGAATTAGGCGGACGCGCTGATAAGTTTGGCAATCGATACGAACGAAGATATTTCGTGTCTCTCATGGCAAAGGTTTTGCAGGGCGGCCTGCTGAGTGTACAGAGTGAGCCCACAGGTGACGATGAAAGCGGCACGGATATTATCGTAGAATACCAAGGCGGAAGGAAGGATTTTCACCAGTGTAAGGCACGCAACGGCAGCAATGAGCACTGGACGATGTCTGCGTTAGCACGGCATAAGGTGTTTCAGCATATCAAGGAACATGTAAAGACGGAGCAGAATCACTTTGTGTTTGTGACTGCACTTCCCTTTGTGGCGCTGAATGATTTGTGTCTGGCGGCCAGAAATTCGGACTCCTGTCAGCGCTTTGTAACGAATCAGCTGACGACGCATGGCCGAAAAAATCTATTCGATCAGTGGCGAAAAAATCTTGGACTGGGAGAGACAGCAGCGGATCAGGAACAGGCTGCATTCTATCTGCGGCAGTTTGAAATATGTACGCTCAGTGATGATTCGGTAGAGGGAGATCAGTGGAAATACGTGCTCGGCAGTATGTTCACCGGGAACCCGGATGATGTCTATGATGTCCTTTTGAACCTGACGGAGAACGATAATTATGGCAAAACGCTCACGGCGGGGATATTGCAGCAATATCTGGAACAGCGGGGATACCAGCGCCGACTTCTGGCCGCCGATACCAATATCCCGCTACAAATCGAGCGTCTGAATCATCGGTTCAAGGCTCACTTCCGCCCCATTGGCGACCATCCTTTTCCTATACAAGAAGCTCACATGGCATTGCGGGCGATTTTGACGGGCAAAAATGTTTTACTGCTTGGCGAAGCTGGCATTGGTAAAAGCGGCTGTGTACAAGCATTGCTGGCGGAGCTGGACAAGAGGCATATTCCATACCTTGCACTTTCTGTTGACCAAAAGGTTCCCCAGGGCACACCGGAATACTACGGCGAAGCTTTGGGGTTCAGGGCTTCGCCAGTGCTTTGCCTAGAAAGCCAGTTGGCCAGTGGTCAAATGGGCGTTCTCATCTTAGACCAGTTGGACTCCCTTCGCTGGGCGACCCGTTCCTGCGAAGAAGCACTGGATGTCTGTGGAGAGATGCTGCGGCAGGTGCAGGCTTTGAGCTACAGTGGAGACCGGGCTGTCCGGGTCGTTTTAGTCAGCCGCAAGTTTGACTACGAGAACGATTTGGCACTGCGCAGGCTTTGCACTCTGGCAACCCCTGAGCAGTCCGATCCATGGGAACAGATCAAACTGCATGCATGGGACGAGGAACGAGTGGAAATTTTTGTAGGCAAAGAACGTTATGCCCGTATGCTGCCAGCCATGAAGCGCATTTTGCGAACCCTCTGTTACTTATACATCTGGCAGTTCCTGGAGGATGCACGAAAAGATAATGCGTTTACTACTCCGGTTGACCTGATGAAAGAATGGAAAACGCAGATCATTCAGCATGGAGAACAAAAAAACATCCACGCAGATGCCATCGAGTCATTTCTAAACGCTTTACTGAGCTTGATGCAGGAAACTCCTTGTGTCCCGGAAATGGCTCTCCCGGGCAACCAGCAGGTGCAGGAATTCCTGATTTCAGAAAACGTATTATACAGAAATGAAGGTTGTTTGGCATTTGTTCATCAAAGCATGGCCGATTACCTGAATGTAGAGTGCTGGCTGCAAGATATTCTGCACAGGAAAAAGGTGGAAGAACTTCTGCCTTCGTACAATGCCCAGGGGCCGGAATATCGGGTGCGGCTGCAGATGCTCTGGCAAGTGTTGCTGCGCGCTGGCACAACATTGTTTTTAGACAGGGCCGAAAGCTTTTTGGCCAGCAAAAACATCCGCTATTATTACAAGTGTACAGTTTGGGAAGCGCTCGGGCAGATCGATGTCCCTGGAGAAAAGATCATAGCGCTTATTCGGGCACACTGGAACGAAGATGCCTGGAGAGAAACAATCCTGCACCGCGTTTTCTGGGGGCATAGTGCGTTCATTCGGCAGTATGTGGCCGCCGGATTCGTCGCATCCTGGACCGACCCTACGGCGTTGTGGTTGCTGCGCCCGCTTGTAACGAGCGACCAGGCTTTTGTAAGAGAGGCCGTGCTGCCCTGTATTGGAAAAACACCAGAAAACGACCAGAATATCTTAAGGCTGTTCTGGATGCACAAAAATCTGGAACGCCAAACGGTTGAACTATGCCTGCAGATTCTGAAAACACAGCCAACCCTGGGGCTGAATACCAGTGAGTACGAATCCTGGGTGGAAACATGCCCTGATAAGGCGGTGGAATATCTGGCTCTTGTTTTTGGACAAACATTGTCACATCAGGAATATATCGCACCAAAATTCATGGAACTTTCCCAGAAACGCCCCAAGGGTGTACTGGAAACTCTGTGTCCGTTGGTAATTGAGGCATCCAAAGGGGAGGAGGTTTGGATGCAATGGCGAGCATATAATAGACATTACGATGGTGTGCGCTGTTACGTAAAGCTGATACAGGATTCGTTGCAGCAGCTGGTACAGCAGGATCTGCCGTATGTGGAAAACTTTGTAGTGAATCACCTGCATACAGTATCTTGGCTGGAACATGAATGGATCTTAAAAACGCTCCTGCTTTTACCGGAACGAGACGCCACGCTAGCCTATCAATGGCTGATGGAGCAGTTCCCGGAACACTTTCTAGACACAACGAGCCCGGAAGAGCGGATGATGACCTATGCGGCAGAGGTGTTGAAAAAGTTTTCTCCCTTCTGGTCCGATGCCCAATTTGACCAAATGGAGCAGCGCGTTGTTTCCTATCACTCTCCCGATATGCTGGAAAATGCACGAGATCGGTTCAGCTTGAAAGCGTATTGGCCCTACTGGGGTAGCCTGCAGGAAGCGCTTTTGCCCGCGATGGATCCAGCCAGAAGCAAAAGCAAAGCGCTGCAAGCTGTGCTGCAGCGTCGGAAAGAACAGGGTTTTGGAGATGTATGGTATAAAAAAGGAGGACTCATAGAAAGTTATACAGTTCGTTCGTCCATTGCAGATCATACAGAAAAGCTGAGCGATGCGGCATGGATCCGATTGATCACTTCTGACATGCCGCATCTATCACCTCGTGATACCATTCAGCAGCACTTCCGTCGGCTGGGACTGGAATCCTCTCCCAGAGAGTTTGCCCGGACACTGGAAAACTTTTTCGTCACAGAGCCTTTGCGGCTGGCTGGTATTGCAGAAAAACTACCCGAGCAGATTGATGCGCATTATTCGGCGGCAATTCTGAATGTATTCGCCAAAAAAGAAGTATTTGATGCGGTCGGGTTTGAAACTGTTGAAGCTATTGCAGAAAAATTCACACGCTGCATGACAGCGGAGATGGAGTATGAGCTGGCTTCAGGATTTTGCGGTTTACTGATCAACCACCCGGACGCCCCTTGGTCTGCTGAGAGCTATCAGCGTCTACGCTTTCTGGCTGTTGCGCATAAAAACCCGCAGGAAAACATGTACAATATAACATCGGGTAACGACCCACAGAACAAATCCTGCCAGTGTCTCCGGGACAACGTACTGAACAGCATCCGGGGGTATGCGTTCCGAACGATCGCAGAAACTTTATGGAAGTGCCCGGAAAAAGTAGCGGATTGGAAGACCGTCCTCGAGCATGGTCTTCAGGATCCGCATCCTTCGGTTCGCTATGCCGTGATAGATGCACTTGCAGCAGTCAGTAGAGTAGACAAGCCTTTTGCCTGCGAAGGCTATTGGGAAGTTTTGCAGCAAGATCCGCGCTGCATTTTACACTATACATCCGGATGGTTTATCATGCAGCTTTACCCAGTCCATCCGGAAGAGTGCCGTGCCTGTCTGATCTGGGCGTTTGAGCAGAGCGAAACGGAGCAGGATCTTGTTCGTAATGCTGCCCATATTCTGGCTGAGCTGTGCATCAAGGGAGATCTCGATGTCCATGCCTACCTTTTCCAACGGCAGTATATGCCAGAGCAGGCCTATGGAATTTTGGATCAGTGTTTCGACGACCTAAACCAGGAGCCTAAGAACACCGCTGCCAAGCGGTTGCTGCTTTATACGCTGCAAAATTGCCAGGAAATCCCGCAGCATATCGTGTGGCAGTATTGTCGGGAGCCTGGGCCTCACGATCCGGACGTTTTACGGCTTTTTGTGGAACGGTGTGCAAACCGGGCTGAGTACGCTTTAATCCATTTTTTTCTGGAATCCAGAAAAGAAAACAGCCCTGCTTGGTGGGAAAATCTGTACACTTTTTGCGCCCGGGCCTGTGCGGATGCAACTAAGAGATATGGCCTTGCCGTCGATGATTTCTGCAAGCTTCCGTTTTTGCTGCTGGAAACAGCGGCTACTGTGCAGCAAAGAGAAAAAGCTCTGGACGTTTTTGATGAAACTTTCCGCAGCAATGTCATCCAGATGGAAAATTTTTTGCGGGAAACCAATCGATAATATAAAAACAGAAAACATCGTGTGTTGTGCATAGCGTAATTCTCATATAAAGCTCTTGCGAATATACTCCTGCGGGAGTATAATTGGAGCGAGGAGGTGGTTCTGTGGAAAAAACAATTTATCACGGTTCGGATCATATTATTGAAAAGCCAAAGTTCGGCTATGGCAAGCCCTACAATGACTATGGCATCGGTTTTTACTGCACTCAGAACCCCAACATGGCCAAAGAGTGGGGTGTTGGCATCGACCACAATGGCTACGCTAACCGGTATGAAATCGAATGCGACGGTTTGACCATTCTGGATTTGAACGCTCCCGGTTACACGATGCTGCATTGGCTGACGATTCTTTTGGAGAACCGCGAATTCGATACTTCTGCCCCGCTGGCCGCAGAAGCCAAAGAATACCTGATGAACACTTTTCACCTCGACTATAAGTCTGCTGATATCATCATTGGCTACAGGGCAGATGACAGCTATTTTTCCTTTGCATCCGATTTTATCAACGGTGCAATCTCTTACCGCCAGTTGTGCAATGCCATGCGCTTGGGCAAGCTGGGGCAGCAGTTCGTGCTGAAAAGCAAAGCGGCCTTTGAACAGCTGGAATTTCTCGGCTATGAGACCGCAGACTCTAAAGAATGGTATAAGAAAAAGGCCTTCCGTGACCAGACAGCCCGCCGCCAATATCTTGACGTGGAGCGCAACCGCCGTCAGAGGGGAGACCTTTATATTACCACGATTCTCGACGAGGAGATGAAGCCCGATGATCCACGCTTACGATAAAAGCTATCTTTCTGCTGCACAGAAAAATCTTGCCCGGATGTTGGATTATCTTGTCAACGATCTGCATTATCCGTTGGAGACGGCATGGCAGTGGTTTGTGACCAGTGAACTGTCTGCCCGGTTCGAGCAGGGGGATTGTTCTGTGTTGGTGGGCGTGTCCGGTGTAGAACTTGCCCGCGCTGTACTGGAGCAGGCGGGCGAAGCCGTGCCCATGCAGAAACCCTCGTATGCCTACGACCGCAGCCCGGAATACTGGACAGGCTGGGCTCTTGCCTATTACCAGTGGCTGACCGGTCTGCGCTTTGCGGAGATTGAACAGGCAGTGTCTATCACGGAGGTGCGGCTGCTGTATACGCCCTACCACGAGATGGATGTACGGCAGTTTGCAGACAAGATGAACGAGTTGTACCGTGCGGCAAAGCCGGAAACAAACCTGAAAGCCATGCGCACATTGGCCGGATTGAGCCAATCGGAACTGGCAGGGCAGGCTGATGTGCCTGTGCGTACCATCCAGCAGTACGAACAGCGACAGAAGGACATCAACAAAGCACAAGCAGAAACGCTGCTTCGCCTTGCGCGTGCGCTGAATTGCAACGTAGAGGATCTGATGGAGAAAGTTCCACCGCTGAATTTTATCGCAAGGCAAGAAAGTAGTGCAACATGAAAACAGCATATTTGCGATATGCAATTCAACGCTGTTGCCGTTGCATTAAAAAGTTGAATTGCAATAAATAAGAATGAAGCGATGAGACCTGACACAGATTGTGCAAAAAAAGAAAGCTGCCATCCATAAGAGAAAGATTCTCACGGATCGGCAGCTTTTCTCTTTGAAGTTGTTATGCCTTCGTTGTGGTCAGAACTTCATCATTGACCAGCTGATTGGCCTTATCAAAGGCTTCGATCATCTGGGTCGCTTTCGGATGGAGATAGACTTCATCCAGCGTTGGGGATTTGGGCGTGTGCCCGACAGCGCGTTTCAGGATATCCTTGTTGACGCCTGCGCGGTCACAAAGGCTGGCGTAGGTATGGCGGGTGGTGTAGGGCGTATAGGTGGCGAGCTTCCCGGTAAACTCCGGCTTGCGCTTACCATTTTCGTCGTAAGGATTCGGCTGGATGACAATTTCCTCCAGGAAAGGATAGAACTTGCGGTTACGCCAGTTCTTTTCGTTCCAGAAATCGCCTTTTCCATTGGGAAAGAGCGGACCGTTTTCCACAGAGGTGGCATACGCATGTTCAAAAACCGGGATGCCAAAGTCGAGAATGGGAATGATGCGGTTGCGTCCGGCTTCGGTCTTGCAGCCGCCGATCAGATAAGCACCGGATTCCGTGCGATGAAAATCTTCGTGTTTGAAGTGCAACAGCTCATAGATACGCACTCCGCAGGCCAGAAGAGCAATTACCATCTGCCCGGTGGGCGTGTTCTTTTGGCTCAGGATCAGCGTCACCTGTTCGTCCGTGAAAATCTCGCGTTCCGGAGATTTGCGCCCTTCGACTTTCAGGACAGATGCAAGGTTGGCATCCACGACACGCCAGCCAATGGCTGTGCGATACAGCTTACTGATAAGAGTACGCTCTTTTTCCAACATACTTTGAGACAGTCCGTTATCGTCCATCTTATCAAGGATGTTTTGGAAGTCTTGCGCATAGAGGGCGGCAAGTTTGAAGTGCCACAGCGGACGGAGATATTTCCACGCAATGTCATAGAGCTCGCGAGCCTTATCGGACCGGCCCTTATATTCACGGGACTCTTTGAACATCCGGAAGCGGTCCTGAAGGGTGGAGTCCTGATAGGGTGTGGCCGGACGCTTCATCATTTCGGCGCGGACAGCTTCTGCTTCTTCACGGGTGACGTAGGTGCCAACAGCCTTCATGACTGTAATTCCGGTGTGAGGATCAGGGATCGGCATTCGGAGCAGCCATGGTTTCCGGCGTGTTCCGGACATTTTCGTAATGCTGTCATTGCCAGATGAGGCTTTCAGCCGGGGCGATTCTCGTTTGGCTGGAACGGCAGGTGGAGCTACTGCACCGGGGGATGGCGCTGTGCCAACGGGATGACCGCAGGCAGAGCAGAATTTAGCGGTATCTGAGATTTGATGACCGCAATTTTCACAGAACATAGATCTGAACCTCCTATTGATTTAAACTTGCTTCAAAAAATGCCCCCGGCATCTGGAGGATGCCGAGGGCGGATGGTCGAATTAGTTGCGGGTGCGGGAGAGCTGGTACTCCAGGCTCTGTTCAGCTGTGAGACCATTCTGAAGCAAGCTAACCAGATTGGGGTAGAATATGTAGAGACGAGATCTGTTCGGTACGTGGCTTATGTAACCGGCGGCTACGAGGTTGCGGAGACTGTGGTATGTTATATCATAACCTTCGCTCCGTGCACGACGTGCGGCACCTGTTAATGTAAGAAAATCCTGCGGTTTATTAACCATAATTTTTCTCTCCTTTCGTAAAATGATGGAAAGCACAGGCGGCTTCAAAGTAAGAATATCTTTCTCAGATATAGGACTCTTAAAGTGTGATTAAGGGTACCAGGGAAGATCTGGCATTTTTGAAAAGTCATAACGCTCCAAAGAATGCAAATCGGGTTGTACTTCCTCATATTGGGCGTTTAAAGGGGGAACGACATAAAATCTCCTTTTCAATGTATTTTGTTCAATCGTTGTTTTCCATTTCTTCAGCGATGCGGACGAGGACTTCCACCAAGACGGTGCCAACTTCTTTGACGATTTCGGACCAAAAGTTCATAAGACTTTCTTCTTTCTGCGCAGCTGCGCATTAAAATACGATGGTAATAATGATAGTGATGGTGCGGAATAACAAAATGCTCACCTCCAGACATAAAAAAGCCCCTGAGTCTTTCGACTCAGAGGCTTTGGATCATGATTATTATATCTGGGTGAAAAATGGAAATTTGAGAAAGCTAAAGAGAGGGATTTATCATAAAAAATTATAATGCAGGACGTATTTGCGCTAGAAGAATCCGGTCCGCCGGAAGCCACGGAACAGAATCAAGCTCCTCTTTAGTCAGCCAGCGTGCAGCCTCGGCTTCTTTCAGCACCAGTTCGCCGGAAACTACTTCGCACCAGAAACAGTCCATGGAAAGATGGAAGGCGGGATAATCGTATTCAATGGTGTCGATAAGGTTGCCTACCGCGATCTCGGTATCCAGTTCTTCCCGGATCTCTCGTTTCAGTGCCTGCTGCGGGGGTTCACCCGGCTCGATTTTGCCGCCCGGGAACTCCCATCCGCCCTTGTACTCGCCGTAGCCGCGGGCGGTGGCATAAATTTTATGTTTCGTCTGAATATCGTCGCAGATCACAGCTGCAACAACGCGAACAACCTTCATGATATTCTCCTTTTAACCGACCACCAGCTTGTTGGTCTTTTTGAGGAACTTTGCAGGAATCGGGCGGTCCAGCCGCCATGTGATGTTCATGGGGCGGGAACCCTCGTGCTTCACATAGTTCACCGTGCCCAGATAGGTATACGCTCCTGCACCGCCAAAACGGGCCTCTGCCTTGAACTCGCGCACGAACAGCAGCACCCGGCTTCCTTTTTCCCGGTGATGGATGTAGCGCTGCCCGGTGGCAGAGTTTTCGGCGGTGGTGCTCTGGCTCTGCCAGTGGAACAGGCTCTCGTTGATGGAATAATCCTTGTACATGGTGGTAGGGGAGTAATCCTTGTCTGCCTTGTTCAGGGTCACAAAGAACACGTCCAGCTGCTTTTCCGGCAGCCACTTCACGCCCTCGCGGACAGTGGCAGGCTTCAAAAAGTCCAGTGCTACTAGCAGCTGGTCGCGGGTATAGGTGCAGTGCAGGTCCAGCGGGCAGTCAAAGCCCACATCCACCGGTTCGTCGATAAAATCAATGCGGTCATATTGATACTGCAAAAGTGCCTGCAGCTCCCCCAGCAAAACGGGACTATCCGAGAGAGCATACAGGTTATCGAGAACTTTTTCATCCTCCCAGCTTTCTGCAGTTTTGCCCCAGAGGGTTACATAGAACATTTGCAGCATCCGCTTCTCTACTGGAGATAGAGCCGCAAAGTCGGTGTTATCCAATTTCGGCAGAAGTCCCAGCAAAAAATGGATCCACCTGCGGGAATCGATGACCGCAAAGCGTGCAAAGGCTTTGGTCATAGTTTCTTCCAAAGGTTCTGCAAAATCGGATGCCGCCCCGGCGCGGACGCACAGCCGGCTGAAGCAGATCTTTTTGCTGTAAATTGCACGGGGGTCAAGATGGTAGTAGTCGAGGAAGTTCCCAAGTGTCAGGGGCAGACCAGTATCCTCTGTGAAGGCAGCCGCCCGCGCCACAAGCCCGGAGGTGCGGTCATAGGAGGCGCTGATATTATCCAGCACATACTTTGCGGCAATTTTTTCCAGCTGAATATAGCAGCCTTTGGGTGCAGAGACAAAGCCCTCTTTAAGCTCCCGACTGACGCTGCGGGTGGTGTTCGAGAGCAGTGCTGCGAATTTCTCCTCAAAATTATACTTTTTGTTGGCCTGCCCGATGAAATCCAGAACGGTCAGGCAATCCTTGTTTTCTGCCAGACGTAAGCCGCGCCCCAGCTGCTGCAAAAATACGGTCAGCGACTCGGTAGGGCGCAGGAACAGCACAGTGTTCACCTCGGGGATATCCACGCCCTCGTTGTAAATGTCCACCACAAAGAGAAAACGGAGCTCCCCGGAAACCAGCCGCTGCTTGGCGGCGTTGCGCTCCTCGTCAGGAGAGTCGCCGGTCAGTGCCATAGACGAGATGCCGTGGGTATTAAAGTAGCGCGCCATAAATTGGGCATGAGCAATGGAAACGCAGAAGCCCAAACCCTTCACATCATCGATATCGGTGACATATTTCAGGATGGAGTTTACCACAAGGTCAGCGCGGCGCTCCGCCACCATGCCGCTGAGGGTGTACAGGTTGGACAGTTCGTTTTTATCGTAGCCGCCGGTACGCCATTTCAGGCTGCTCAGATCTGCGGCGTCGGTGACGCCGAAATATTGGAAGGGACAGAGCAGTTTCCGGTCGATGGCCTCCGGCAGACGGATCTCGGCGGCAATGCGCCCGCCGAAATAGTCCAGAACGCTTTTGCCGTCCATACGTTCCGGGGTAGCAGTCAGCCCCAGCAGGACCTTCGGTTGGTAGTATTCCAGCAGCTTCTGGTAGGTGGGTGCAGCTGCATGGTGGAACTCGTCTACAACAATGTAATCGTAAAAATCTGCTGCCGTTTTGGCGGCAAGCTCCTGAGAATTGAAGGTCTGGATGGAAACAAACAAATGGTCGATGCTGTCGGCTTTGTGGCTGCCCACATACAGCTCGCCGAAATTGGCATCCTTCAGTACCGCCCGGAAGGTGTACAGGCTCTGCTTCAGGATCTCCTCTCGGTGTGCCACAAACAGCAGACGGCAGGGCTGCCCCGGATGCTGTTTGCAGAAGCGCTTGTAATCCAGTGCGGAGATCACAGTTTTGCCGGTGCCGGTGGCGGCGACTACCAAGTTGCGGTTGTAACCCCGAACGGTGCGCTCGGCATCCAGCCGGTCCAGAATTTCCTGCTGGTAGGAATAGGGCAAAATATCCAGGGTATAGATCCCGCTGTGGTCGGTCTCGCTGTATTTTTCAGCCTTCAGGGCGCGGATCAGCCGTTCCCGCTGCCCTTCATCGTAATATTCAAACTCGCTGGAGTTCCAGTAGCTTTCAAAGGTGGCTGCGATCTTTTCGATGGTCTCCGGCAGGTCCTTTCGGGTCACCTTGACGTTCCATTCCAGACCGCTGGAAATTGCCGCATTGGACAGGTTGGAGGAGCCTACATACGCCGTAGTAAAACCGGTGTCCCGGTAAAACACATAGGTTTTTGCGTGCAGGCGGGTACGTTTGGTGTCGTAACTGACCTTGATTTTTGTATTGGGCAGCGCGCGCAGCTCCTCAATGGCTTTTACGTCCGTAGCGCCCATATAAGAGGTGGTGATGATGCGCAATTCGCCGCCGCTTTGTGCAAACTGCCGCAGCTCGTCCATGATGAGGCGTAAGCCGCTCCACTTGATAAAGGAGACCAGCATATCAATGCGGTCGGCGGAAACGATCTCCTTTTTCAGCTCCGTGTACATCTGCGGCTCATGGATAGCGCCGGTAAACAGGGAGCTTTGCGCAATGGAGGTCTCCGGGCGGTCAAGGTCCTTTGCGCTTTTTCCTGTAGCAAGGCGCGGGTCATTCTGCTGCAAAAGCGCAAGAAGCTGCTCTGCTCGCTGGTCAACACCGAGCGCGGCAAAGTCAGCTTCCTGTGTGGTGTTCTGGATGGTAGTCACGATCTGGTTTGCCAGCTGGATCTGCGCCTCGATGCCGCCGCCGTTATCCTGCACATTCTCAAGACCCTTCTGCACCACATCGGTCAAATACTGCGCCAGCACTTTGGCAGCCTCCGCCGTGTCGATGGGCGCAGTGGACTTGCGGGCTTCCGGGATCTTCGCAAGCTCGCTGTTCAGCGCGTTGTTGATGACCTGTTCGTACAGTCCGGGGTAGAGCATAGATGCACTTCCTTGCCGTTTTCTTTTATTATAGCGCCCGTCAGAAGAATATTCAATGATCGAGAATAAACCGCATCTGATTGAAAAAGAAGTTTTTTGATCTCAGAAAATATACTGTAGCTGCATTGCTTTTATTAAAAATAATAGAGATCGTGATAACCATTTATATGATGCTACAATAAAAAGAGACTGATGCAGTGCAACAGTCTCTCGATAGCAATGAGGCTTATATAACGGGTGTTTTTTTATAAAAATCCGTAGCAGCGCCTCCCATTCCAAGAGTGGTTTTGATGCCAACTCCGCCATGGGATGCAAAAGAGAGCAACGCGTTCCAAAGTTCCAGAAGCGGCGGCGCAAGGCGTGCCTCGATGGTCACATTGCCTTGAAAGGCTGGAATGCGCGTTTCTTTCAGCAGATAACGTGTGGTATGGAGATTATAATCCACAATATGAAGCCCTTGCTGTAAAGCCTGCAGTGCATCAGAATCGATAAGGGCATATTCGGGAAAGGCAGCGTTCCAATGCGCAATCAGACTTTGCAAAAGCAGAGTTTCCTGCGGGAAAATAGTATAGCGGCCGGACTGCTTGAAGGCGCAAGGCGACAGAAAAGCAATTTTGGCACGGGTTTCGCTGCGGGAGCGCCCAGAACGGATCAGCTCTTCAGCGGAGATTGCCGGAAAGGTACGGACCTCTGAAACCGGGAGTGTCAATTCATGCAGAGGGATTTCCTTTGCAGATTCCAAAACGGGAGAAACTACCTGCCGAGCAGCGTCATTCAGCAGATTGACCGTCCAGATCAAAGACTGCTTTTCCGGTGAAAAGCATAGAAAATGCGCAATGGGATGTTCCCCTTGCAGATGCATCTGCTCTCCAAATTCAGAAGAAATCTGTGACATCAGCCAGCCATACAGACGATAGGACCACGACTGGGGAATCCGCACATCATTGGGCGGAGATAAAACCAGTTGAATCTGCTGGATCATAAGATACTCACCCCGCAATGTCCATAGGGATAAAGCCGACCACGAAAGCGAGCATATTTCATGGTGTGCGGGGAAATGCCATTTTCGGCATCACGCTCATGCTTGTGGTTGCGGAACATTTGTTTCATTTGTTCTGCCGTCCAGCGCAGTCCCTCTTCTTCACCCAGATAGGGGTACGCCAGCGACTTGGCAAAGAACCCGGAGCCGCCGCCCAGGATCAGATAGGGCTGCTGCGGCAGGTTGACGGCACCGCGCGGCAGGGTAAAATGCCGAGCGTAGGTCTGCTGATAGTATGCATCGAACTGTTGGATGGATTCCAGCAGAGAGTCTTTTGTAATGCGGCCCTTCAGCACAGACTGATCCAGGGTCAGCTTGAACCGGATGGCTGTGCCCGGTGCGGCGCATTCCCGGCAGAGGTTGATGCTGTGGGTTCCGCCGTCTGTGGCGGAGTCTGTTTTTCCGGCCAGCATCATGCAGTTGTCCGAGATTGAGAGGCTATCGGAAACCTGAATGCCACGGAAAATGCTGTTGACGGCGTCCGAAGCGATGCTTCCATCTTTCAGAGTGCGCAGATGCAGCTGGTTGACATATTTCTCTTCCGGAAAGGCGGCTCGGCGGTTTTGTGCAAGGCTGTGTCCGGTGCTGCGGTCAGCCAATACCGCACTCAGCAGCCATGCAGTACGCAGCGCACCCTTGATGCTGCTGCCGGGAATGTAGGCATGGCCCTGCGCATCACGCTGGAAAGCATGGATCTCTTTCAGCGAGTGCTCAGCATCCAGCGCATCTCCCACCTCGATCTGATAGCGCGTCAGCGTTTTCAGTTCTGCATCGGAAATGCCGCAGTCTTTGGTCAGAAAGGCCCAGAGATTGGACTGCTCGCTAAGCATAAACTGTCCGTACTTGTCCACCAGATCGTGCTCGACTAGAAAACTGAAAAATTTTTGCTCGTCCAGAAAGGAGACTTTGCCATTGCGGGTGTTGTACATGTACTCTTTTTTGGTATAGCTGCTGCCGTTGCCAACAAACAGAGGTGCCCATACATTCAGAGTAAGGTCAAAGATCTGCAGATGATCCTGCTGAATCATAATGTCACCCCCATAAAGATTGGCTTGGAATAGCGGTATACCGGATGCACATCCGACAAACCAACATCATACAAAGCACCCTGATAACGATTTTGCAGGACAGAACCTGCCGAAAGGGCATACTGCGTTTTTTTCTTCAGTGGAGTTTCCACACGATCGGATGCCATGAAGCCGCTACGACGTACCAACTGAAAGGAGGCACTCTCTAATGCATTATCCATTTCATCTGCCTGCGGCAGGCTGGTGCTCAGCAGCAGATAGGGTGCGCGGTTGGCAGAAAGTGCACGGCGCAGCCACTTGGTCTGCGCGTCAGAGGGTGTATTCAGACAGAGCTTTTGCACTACATGGAACTTTCCATAACCAGAGCTGACTTTGCCGCCGATGCCGGTAGCGCCCAGCCAATCCAGCAAATACTCCAGATCTTCATCCTGACCATCTTCGGTAAATCCGCAGATGAAATACAGTCCGCAGTCCGGCGCAAAACGGAACAGTCCAACCTGATACGGCGTGGTATCCCCCTGCATGGGAACGGCTGCCTTGGTTTGCTCATAGTGGGTGCCAAAGCTTTCCGGTTGCTCGTCAGGGATAAAATGACCTTCATGCAGACTTCTGGCGTAGCGGTCAAATTCCAACACAGGGATCCAGGTTAGCTTTTTTACCTTTTTGCGCAGGGTGGTTTCCACTTCCTCAGTGGATTCCGATGCGGCAATGGGCTTTGGCAGGTAAAACGTTTCGCCATACCAGGGCATTGTATCGCTGAGCAGGAATTTTCCATGCCGGACCTGCGCACAAAGCTGTTCCAGGGATTCTTCTCCGTGCTGGACGAGGGCCTCATGGCAGAGGGCAGAAAACAGGGTATCTGCCCGCAGGGTTTCTTCGGAGGTATAAAGTGACAATGCAGAGTCGGCTCCTCCGAAATGAACAGCTGTGTCAAACTGAAGCTTAAACAGAAAATAGTTCATAACTATCCACCTCATCAAAGAGGGATTTCAGGTGGCTGAGATCCACCTGCGCGCCATAGCCTTCCAGCGCAAAGTTTTTCAGGCTGACACGGCCGCTGCCGCGGGAACCATGGCCGCCCAGATAATCCATCTGCAGCAGCTTCATGCCTTTGGCCAGAAGAGAAAGATCTTCCTCGACCTGTGCCGGGTCGGTTACATCGTAAACGATGCTGACGCCGAACTTTGCACCGGCGATCACACGTTCGATCTGGCGGGGATTGGCCACAGAGTTGGCACGGGAAATTGCATTCTCGGTCTTGACCTCGGTCACACCCACATTGGAAAGCTCTTTTGCATTGGACAAAAAGGCATCCGAAAACTGCAGGCGGGAACGACGCACCGGTTCCGAGGAACCGAACAGACGCAGAATGCGCTCGTCGTCCTTGTCGAAAGCAGGCATGTTCTCAATATCCTGACAGGTGCTGCGGGCCAGCAGGGTGCGCAGTTTGCCTTTCAGACTGCTGCCGGGTACGATGGGATAACCGGTATAGGGGTCACGCACCACCGGGCTGTCCACAGCACCAATGGCAGAAAAGGCAGAGGAACCGCCGATGTGCATACCGGTGCGCACTTCCAGATCGCACCGGATCAGAATTTTTCCATACATAATTACCCCTCCTTGCCGCCGAAGTAGCGGTGGAAAGCGACCAGCGCTTCCATGTAGTGTGCAAAGCGGATCAGGTCCGCACGGTCGGTGGAAATGCCCTTGAGGTATTCCAGCAGGTTCGTCTGCGCCACAAAGCTTTTTACGGTATCATCGCGCCCGCACTCATAAGCCACCCGGACCCGCATCAGGTTGAGCTTCACGATGCTTTCGGGCAGAAGCTTCTCCTCGGTGCGGATGTTTTCCGTATTATAGATATCCGTCACGAGGCTCAACAGGTTGCGGATCTTGCTGGTGGTCACTTTTTTGGGCTGGCTCATCAGGCTGCGCATAATACGCTCGGCTTCGTCTACATAATCTTCCGGCACCTTTTTCGGCGTGATCTCCGGCGGCAGCTCTTTCTGCTGCCCATAGCTGCTGCGGTTGTTATAGCTGCCGGAACCGCTGCGGTTTCCGTTGTAGCTGTTGCTATATCCGCTCCGGCTGTTGTTATAGCCACCGCCGCCATAGCTGCGGCCATTATCATTCCATCCTGCCATCTGTGTCGCCACCCTTTCTGTTCTGATAGACATAAATATAAATTGCGGTGATGAGCTGGTGACGCTGTACGGCATCTAAGGCCCAATCCATCATGCTGTGAGAGAATTGCTCGTAAAGTTTATAATCGGGTGCATTCTTTTTGGGGGAAAGCCGCGCCAGCAGGTAAGCGTACCGTGCGAGATTGATGCGGTCGTTTTCTGCTTCCCGCAGCAGTGCCAGAAGATTGTAGAGCAGGGCGTTTCCATGCTCGGCGTTATCCTTGCCGAAGAAGCTTTGCAGGCAGCCGACCTTTTCGGTCAGGACTTTTGTGCGGAAGGTGTCCCACGCATAGATATGTCCCTGCTCCGGCTGCACCAGCAGATTGCCCTTTGCATCCCGGACTGCTTTGCGCTCCGGCGTGAACAGTGCCACTGCATTTTTGCCGGGCAGATGCTTGGCGGATTCTTCCAGCGCGGCAGTTTCCTCGGCGGAAAGCCGGATGGGGTAATGGTCATCAAAGATGCCGATGCCTGCGCTGAGGGTCAGTGCACCGCAGGAGAATGCGGCGAAATTACGCTGGATGCGCTGTGCTGCTTCCAGAACATCGTTCCATGAGCCCACAAGGAACACATCATCGCCGCCGGCATAAACAATGCTCACTTGCAGCCCTTCGAGAATGCCGTTGATGTAGCACTTGAAAAACAGCGACATCTGCCGGGAGAACGCCGAGGTGCGGGACAGGGTAACATAGTGCATCCGTTTGACCGGGTCTTTCTCGTTTTCCTGCTCGAAACCGGAGATGAAGGCGTGCCCGAGGTTGTCCACATCCATACGGCAGACCGCAATGCGGCGCACGCCCTCGGACTGCTCTGCCAGTTCTTCCATGCTGTTGCTGGCGGCGTAATCGCCAACATACAGGTTGGTGCTGTAAGTAAGGCCGGTGAATGGTGCATTTTTGGTATATACACGCGCGACAGGCTCGCCGGAAGCCAGCCGTTTGCGGGCAGAGAGCTGATCCGTCAGGGACAGATATTCGCTGCCGCCGTCCAGTGCAGGCAGCGTGCAGTCATCGGCAGCCGAGGGCTGACGGCTTACCACCAGAACGCGCTTGTTCTGGATCTTAATGGAAAGATCTACGAACAGTTTGCACCAAGGGCAGAGATCATCCTTCAGGTTGGCACTGGTGCCGCACACCTTGCATTCTCGGCCATCCGGGTAAGCGGCGGTACTGTTCAGCTGCCGCAGATCCTCTGCGGTATAGCGGTGGAACTTGTGCTGCTCCAGCAGACGGTTCACCCGGCGGAACAGCTCTTTGTAGGGGCTTTTTTCAGCCGGGGTATTGGTCAGGTCGTTGCCGGAGCAGGGCGTCCATGCGTTGGCCAGAAACAGCTGGGTGCCGAACTGCTGTTGCAGCCAGCGGTTGAACTGCCGATTCCACCGGGTCAGGGTATCGGCCACAGCGGCAGTATTGGGCAGCAGCACATAGCAGTGCCCGCCGCCGCTGTAGATCAGGTTGGCGCGGGACACGCCGCACCCGGCCAGAAGCTCGTCCAGATAGTGCTCCATGAGCAGCTCCAGAAAGAACGACCGGCTGCGCAGGGAGCGCAGGGCGTTTTCGGTATGGACAGTATAAAGGAACTTCTGGATGCGGGAAAAATCGGCGGTATAAAGCAGAAAAACGTCCTTCTGACAAAAATCCTTCTCCTGCTCAAAAAGCGCTTTGCGCAGGTCGGTGATGTTGTTTGCCTGCACATATTCGCTGATGCACGCCGCAATGGCTGCGGTGGCCTTGGCGTGGTCAAACAGAGAAACATCCGGGCTTTCGCCGGTAAAGGTGCTGGACGGAAAACAGCTGAACTGCGTTTCCAGCAGACCCAGCAGCGAGTTGATCCACTCCGGCTGCGGCTGCAGATCCGGCAGGCACTCCTTCAACTTGCGTACAGCATCTGCATAGACGGAAGCGGAAAGCGGCTGCTGCTGCCGTGGCAGCTTCAGGCTGCCGTCCTGCGGCTGCGCAGGCATCATCCAGCCGGGGTGGGAACCATTCAGGTGGGTGAACACCGAGTCCAGCGGAAGATCCCGCCGGAAGGAACTGCTTTCGCCTTCGACCTCCCGGCGGTCTGCGGCGGCAGAAAGATCATCTGCCAGATAAACGATATAGGCCGGGGAATCGGCTGGCAGCGCCTTTGCTGCACCGCGCAGCGCGGCGGCGTGGTGGTAGCGCACACAGTCCAGCGCCGGTGCCCAGCCTGTACCGGGCAAAACGCCGTGCAAAAACTGGTAGCCCTGTTCACTGTGGCTGCCGCGCTGCCCACCGGCACGGTACACCGCTTTACCGGTGTCGTGCAGCAGCCCGCCATAGGTGGACTGCAGGGTGAGAACGTTCAAAATACCATCTCCTTTACGGGTTGTGGAAGAATTGCACAATAAACGGAAAACGTGTTTGTCAATTTTGTAAGAGATGCTTGGAATTGGCTTTATTATAACACATTTTGTCGCCATGCAAAAGCCGCAGCAGAGAAAATATCACAGCAGCTGCGATCGTTCCGTTCATAGAGGAGCAGCCCACGGAAACCAAAGAGTTAAGGTTTGCAAAAGAAAAACTCCGCATCTTTTTTTGATGCGGAGTTTTTTGCCCCCTTGCGGGGATAAGCTGCAATGCATGGTTCTGAAATGGAGATTTCACTCCCGCGGTTATCGTCCCCTTGCGGGGATAAGCTGCAATCTGATCGATCACGCGGATAGTCTGGTTATCCTTATTATCGTCCCCTTGCGGGGATAAGCTGCAATGTAGTTCGGAAGAGGTTGTTGCTTTTGCCGATCATTATCGTCCCCTTGCGGGGATAAGCTGCAATAGCAGAACTGCCCCAAAAAGAAACTCTTTTCCTGCGTTTTTTAAGGCGTGTTCTGCAATCACAAGATAAATATAGCACATTGACTGCAAAAATAAAAGATATTTCCGAATAAAAAGTTGGAAATTGGTGGTGCGAACCCTGTGCCAGATTGGGGAAAACTAGGCGGTAGAAAAGGAGGTTCGCACCCCGAACTGTTGACTTCAGGGCATCGGGCCATATCGCCGGAACCCGGCAAACACAAAAATGCTGCGCTTCAGGGTGCTGCCGTCCGGGTAGGTGGTCTCCTGACTCTTGCGGCGGGAGCAGGCGGCCAGCGTGGGGATGCCCGCGGCTTCCAGACGCTGGACTACCCGGTACACAAAGGTGCACTCGCCCTGACAGAGCACGGCGTCCGGGTTAAGGTGCAGGATGTGGTCGGCGTATACCGCGGCAAGGGAGTCCAGTGCGGCCTCGTCGGCGGCGGGGTCGATGGCAGGGAAGGCAAGATCGACCACCGTGCCGTAGCGCTGCGCCGCCGCCGTTTGCTCGGCGCTCCACAGGGCGTAGGGGTGGTTGGAAAAGTTGATGAACATAGCGTGTACCTCCCGGTTCTTTAAAAAAGGCTCCCGTCCGCACAAAACGGACGGGAGTGCTGGCGCGGGGCTCACCGCTTGTCGATGCGGTGGCCAACGTTGTTGCCGGCCAGAGCGCCGGTAACGCCGCCAACGATGGCGCAGGGGATGGTGCCGGCAATGGCACCGACAGGGCCGCCCACGGCGATGCCGATGGAGGCACCCTTCACGGCGCCTGCGACGGCACCGGCTGCGGCACAGCCCAGAGTAGAGATCAGCTCAAACATGTTTTTCACCTCCTTTCACCTACCAGAAGCCCATGGCAGGGGCGCAGTTAAGGCGTAAAAAAATAAATCTGCATAAATTTTTTAAGCCATTGTAGCAGCGGCCTTTTTATGGTATGATGCAGATAATGGATCTTATAAAAAGGAGTGTTGCCCTGTGCTAAAGACTTATATCACCACCGTACCTTTGCAGGGAAAGCTGGACCCCATGCTGTACCAGCGGGAGCGGGCAGGTGCGCCCACGGCCACCTGCTTTCCCATCGTGCAGGTGATGCGGGATACCCTTGAACCCGGGGACACGGTGCAGCTGCTGGCCATCCGGCAGGAAAATGCCGATACCGCCCGCAATTATCAGCGCTTGTTGGAAGAGCTGGCGCAGCTGGGCATTGCAGAAGATCAGGTGCACCAGCTCCACCTGCCCGAGGATCAGCGTCCGGAAACGCTGATCGGCTTGTGCCGGGATCTGGTAGACGCCCTGCCGCAGGTCACCCGGGTGTATGCCTGTATCACCTACGGCTCCAAGAGCATCCCGGTGGTCACGTTGACGGCATTGACCTGCGCCGAAGCTACCCATACGGAGCTGGAAGTAGGCGGTGTGTATTATGGCGAGGTCAAGCGGGAAAACGGGCAGGTGCTCAGCGCGCGGCTTTACGATATGGCAGCGCTGTATCAGCTTGCCGGGCTGGTAGGTACCATGCGTGACAGCAAGACCGCCGAACAAGTGTTCCATCAGCTGATCTGGATGAACGAACACCGGGAGGACTGAGCAGCGATGAATGACGTGAAAACATGGGCGGACATTGATGCTTCGCCACTGCTGCAGCTGCCTCCGGAACAGCGCAAAAAGCTGCACGATGCCAATGATGAACGGTTCCGCACATTCTGGGCGGAATGCTTTCTGACCGCACAGGCTCCCGGAAGGGGAGAGGAAGCATGGAACAGCGTGGATTTCTGCAAGGCGTTTCTGGATGCGTTTGATTTTTGGGAAGCAAAGCCGGGGCAGACCTTCAGTATGTATCTGCGCACCGCTGTCCGTCATGCACAGGCACACGACCAGCAGCAGGAAGAAATGGCAGTGACGGGCTTCGGACGCGAGACGAACCGCAAGATCAAAAAAGCGCTGGAGTACATGGAAAAGAACGGAATTACAGAGAGTGTGCTCTGCCGTGACCCGGAAAAAGAACAGGTGATCGCCGATATTGTCGGGGTCGGCGTAAAGACCCTGCGGAAAGCACTGCGCAATAAGCAGTCGGTGCTCAGTCTGGACGACACTGGAGGAGAGGATTCGGCGCTGGGTGACCGGGTGGTTTCCCAAGAAAAAAGCGTGGAAGAAAAGGTGGAGCAGAGCAGTGAAATGCTGGCATGGCTGCACCGCGGCATAGGGCTGATGAACCTGCAGCAGAAGGAAAAATACGGCAAGACAGCTGGCCCGTTGTGGAGCAGCGTGCTGATGGGCTTTCTGCGCAACAATGACGCGCTGCCTCCGGCAGAGGATGCGCCCGCGCGGCTGGCAAACTGCGATGACCTGCGCCCGCTGGAACAGGATAACTGTCTGTGGGATATCCTGCTGCTGCACCGGTATGTGGAGTTTACCGTTCAGCCGCCCTATGCACCCAAAGCGCTGGAATGCGCCGCGCTCCACGCCCTGCTGGACTCGGAGCGCAACCCGGCGCAGGATAAGACCGTGGCAGAATTTCTTGGTGTGAGCCGGGCGGCGGTGTCGCAGCGGCGCAAAACATGGCAGCAAAAACTGGTGCAGATGAAAACGGAACAGGAGGATGGATAAGATGGGACGCGATGTTTTACTTTTATATATGAGCCCGAAAAACCCGAACTACAAGACCCAGACCAACGAGGGCGCGGTGCGGTACCTGATAAAGGAAAAGGAGACCCCGGACTGCATTCTGGCACTGTGCAGCGAGACGGTGCGCAAAAAAGCTGTGGTGGAAATGCCGGACGGCAGCACCTGCACCACGCTGGAATATTTCCGCGATGCGTTGCGCAGGGTGGGCATCCCGGAAGAACGGCTGGTGGTGATCGAAGTGCCGGACAGCATGGATGACGAGAAAAAGCAGTTTCAGGCCATCTCGCAGCTGCTGGAAAAGATCAACGAAGGGGACACCCTTTCCATCGACCTTTCCGGTGGCATGCGGGACACTGCCATGCTGCTGGTGACCGCTGCCCGCTGTATGCGGGACCTGCGCAAAGTGGAGACCCGCCGGGTGATCTATGCGGAGCTGCGCGGGGAAGAGCCTGTCGCGCATGACCGCACCCAGCTGTATGATCTGTTCGACTTTGTTACCGCCATGGACGAGTTCTTCTCCACTGGCACCGCGCAAAAACTGAAGCGCTATCTGTGGAGCGAGGGCGAAAAAGACCCGGTGCTGCACACGCTGCTGACCCGCATCAACCAGTTCTCGGAAGATCTGGCGCTGTGCCGGGTGCAGAAATTGAACGACGATTTGAACCAGATCGATCAGGCGCTGAAAAAGACGCCCAAGAAGAGCCAGAACCTGACCGACCTGTTCTTCCGGCTGCTGAAAGACCGTTTCAGTACCGAGTTTGCAGAGCTGCTTTCCTCCGGCGAAAAGGCGCTGCCTGCACTGGTGAGCTGGTGCGCCGGCCACGGGATGTACCAGCAGGCGCTGACCCTGCTGTGCGAGCAGATGCCGGAATATGTCTGCCAGCATATTTTTGTGCAGCCCACCCCCAAAGGCTGGGAGTATCTGGCAGCGCAGATGCAGAACAAGGGCAAGCCGTGGGTGTACCCGCTGTTCCACTTCCATTTCTGCCGCCTGACTTTGATGCAGAAGGAATATCCCTATACAACAGACCTGCGCCTGACCCTAAGCCGGGACGATGCAGAAGGCAATATGCTGTTCGGCGTAGCAAATGATGCAGAAATGCACGACTATCTGGATATGGTGCTTGCCTCTGGGCAGCTGGTCATCGACCCTGCCATCCGCCCGCAGCTGGAGCAGGCTGCCCTGCTCTATCAGCGCGTGATGCAGTACCGCAACCAGATCAATCACGCCAGCGCCAGCGACCTAGGCTTACAGAGCGAGCGCGTTCTGCCGCTGGATACAGAGCACATTAAAGAGACCCTGCAAAAGATCGCCGCCTACCTGCATGAGATCCGCCCCTTGAAGCGGAACGTCCCGCAAGGCGTCAAGGCGCTGCCTGTCACAAAGACGATTCCGGCAGGCGCAGTTCCCAACCTGTAAAATAGAATATAAGAAAAAGCAAAGCACCTCCGCTGCTGGCAAATGCCAGTGGCAGAGGTGCTTTTTTGTCCCCTTGCGGGGATAAATTGCAATAGGCATACAACGAGATTTACATTTCGGTCTACGAGTTTCCGTCCCCTTGCGGGGATAAATTGCAATGAAAGAGATTAAGACTGTCGCAGCTGTTCTGGAAGTTTCCGTCCCCTTGCGGGGTGTAGTTTTACTATACCACACATTGAGTCAAAAGAAAAGAACTATACACCGGAGAAGCGCGGATGGAGCAGAAAAGATAAGGCATAAAGATCACCTCGATTCGGCAGAAGGAGCGTCAAAGCCCTGAATGGGCAGGCCGAGAAAGTATTCCTCGATGCGGTCCCAAAGCTGCTCGCTGGAAAAGCCGCTGGTAAACAGCCAGCTCATCAGCCGCACAGCATCGGTGTGGCGCTGGGCAATGCGCTCCGGCAGGTGGTTGCGGTAGAACCCGCGGTCAGCCAGCTCCAGGGTCTGGGTCTGGTTGACGTAGAGGTACAGGCGGCTGTTGGAGCCGCCCAGAAGGGCAAAGTGGAGCAGGTCCAGCTCTTCCAGAACGCCCAGAGCCGGGGTCAGACGCTCGCTGCCCTGCACAGAATCGTTCACCGGCAGATAGCGGCAGGTCTCGCCGCTGTGCAGAACAGCAAAGCTCTGCTCCAGCCACTGGAAAAACTCGCTGATGAACGGGTCCACGACGCTGTACTCTGCGCCTTCCTGCGTGGTGCCACGGCGCAGCACACGGGTGCGCTGCAGGCGGGACGAATGCTGCTGCCAAGACTGCACAGCCGCCAGCACTACGCGCACTGCACTGGTGGCACGGGTGCTGCTCAGGCCTGTGGCCTGCGCCAGCCGGGCGGCGGCATCCCGATCGTAGAGATACTGGCCACTGCGGGCAGCCTCGAAGAAGATCTCCTTCAGGGCGCGCAGCAGAACGGAAAAACGGGCATCCGCATTGGTGTGCCACTCCAGCGTCAGCTGCATGGCGGGGGTCAGGTGCAGCTGGGCATTCAGCGGCAGCTTGTCGCTGTGGGTGTACAGCAGGTACTTGAACTGCGGAAAGGAAAAATCGTTCTGCCAGCGGCTGCTCCACAGGCGGGCAAGATCTACGTCGTAGACTCCGGCGGCCTCATCCTGCAGGGTGGCAGCACCGGTACAGATGCGGTTGACTGCGGCGGCATCGGCGCTGTTGAGCAGGAAATACCCGTGGGTGAACAGAGGAGAGGGCCGCATGATGAAGGGTGCATAGCCGCGTGCTTCGCTGTCCTTCTGGATCAGCAACATGGCGGTCTTGACCTTGGCCAGCGGGTCCTGCTGGTGCTCACCGTTAGGGCTGGCAAAGATGTAGGCGAAGCTCTCGGCATCCACCAGAAGCTCGTTGCGGTGCTTGGTGGCAGCGGCCGGCTGGCTGGCGCGGTGCTGGCGGTATATTCCATGGTAAAACCCCGCTTTCACTTCCAACTGTAAGTGTTTTCGCTTAGTAGAAGCCCATGGATGCAGTAGAGTTAAGTCTTTCGAGGAAAAAATTATGGTTATCTTTTTGGAAACGTCAGTCAAATAAAAAATCAATGAGTTCTCTTATAAAGGTATAGAATTAAGAAACAAGGACAGAAAACCTTGCCAAAGAAACAAACTATACAGAGCTTTTTGCGTATGATACAATAAAATTATAAATCTTAATGGGGAATATCGTTTTAGGAGGCCATCATGGAGCCAATGAAAGCAACCAGTGTCAACAGCCGTGCGGAGGAGCTGTTTGTGCAGCTCTTCTGTGAGGCTTTTGGGCCTGAGAAAACCGAAAATTTGCAGGTCCAGTACCCCTGCGTGGACATCTATGGACGGCATCGCTATATCGACTTTGCGCTGGAATCTCCTGAATCCAAAATTGCAATCGAGATTGACGGTGAGACCTACCACAACCCTAGCAAGGTGTCCGAAAACAAATACGCTGATGACCTCCTGAAACAGAACAGCCTGATCTATGACAACTGGAAAGTATACCGTTGGATCTACAGCCAGTTGGAAAAGCAACCGGAAAAGGTCAAAGACGAGCTAATTACGTTTCTGGGCACCAGCCCCATGTTCAAGGCGTTTGAAGCGGACCTGCCGGTTCAGATGGGGCAGACCATCGAGCTTCGGGATTACCAGCAGGAGGCTACCGAGAACCTGCAGAAAATGCGAGAGGACGGCAAGACCATTGCGCTGCTGTACCATGCGACCGGCGTAGGAAAAACCATCACGGCAGCAACGGACGCCAAGGCAGTGGGCGGACGCACACTATTTCTGGTTAACGCCCTGAAGCTGGCGTCGCAGGCAAAAGAAACCTTTGCTAAGGTCTGGCCGGAAGCGACTTTGGGAGAGTACACCGGAAGTCAGAAGGATATGACTCAGACGGTCATTTTTGCAACGGTGCAGAGTATCTCCAAGGATCTGGAAAAGTTCTCGCCTACAGATTTTGACTACCTGATCGTGGACGAATGTCACCATGCGGCAGCCAACACCTACCAGAAGATTTTCACCTACTTCCACCCGAAGTTCATTCTGGGTCTGACCGCCACTCCGGAACGCAGCGATGGTGAAGATATGCTGGAGCTGTTCCAGAATGTCGCCCACAAAATGGATCTGAAAACTGCTGTGGAGCGTGGCGTACTGGTGCCGATTCGCTGCATCCGGGTCAAGACCAACATCGACCTGACCGATGTGCGGATCAACGGCATCAAATACAATTCGCAGGATCTGGAAAGCAAGTTGTTTATCCCGGAACGGAATCAGTTGATCGTTGATACATATTTAAAGTACGTCAACGGCAAAAAGACCGTGATCTTTTGTGCCAGCGTAGACCATGCAGCCGAAATTGCAAAATATCAGCCCATGGCGTATGTGCTGGCGCCGGAGAACAAGCGCAAACTGGATCAGGATATGCTGTTTCAGGGGGAAAAGCCGGAGGCGTGGCTGGATGTGCCGATCGATATGTCTGACTATGAGATCATCGACCTTTTCAACTGGCAGAACAGCGTCAAGGATATGATCTCGCAGATCGAGTTCGTTCGGATGGTGGATGTGCAGTCCGAGACGGTGGAGCGTTACATCAAGGACGGAAAAGTCAAACCGGACCTTTCGATTCCCTTTGGTGATAAGCGGATGTTCCACTATTTCCGGGAGGAAAGCATCCGCAATATTGCGAAACAGTATGGCTGGGATCTCATTACGCCGCAGAATATGGCGGACAAGTTCATGAAGTTCATCGAAACGATGGACATGAGCTACTCCTACAAGCCGGTGCTGCTCAAAGCAATCTATGAGTATATGGACACCAGCGGCAGAGTTGCCCTGCCGGATATGGTGGACTACTTCATCGACTTCTACGAGGACCGCAAGGTACACGGGATGATTGCAGAGAAATCCACCAGTATCTACCAGAAGGGCGGTTATACCCGGAAGAATGTGGAGAAGAACATCCTCTCCAATCCCTTCAAGCGCTTTGAGGATATGCGATTCCTGATGCGCTGCAAGGATGTGGAGACCATCGAGGTGAACCCGATCATCTTCCGCAAGCTCACACGGGAAGATTGGCTGCATATTGTGGATGTCTGCGATAAGAGCCTTGAAAAATATTATCTGCGGCTCAAAAAATGATGTGAATTCCGATAATTGACTGCGGGTGACGTGCATGATGAAAATAATACTTGACGTATGATATAACGTTTGCTACAATAAAATTGATGACAAATGTTATACTTGCGGGAGGCGTCCGATGAACACAGTCTTTGAGATTCGTTCAGCTTTACAATGGAGCCAGTCGAAATTGGCGGATGAAATCGGAGTGTCCTTTGCGACCGTAAACCGCTGGGAAAATGAAAAATCTACGCCGAATCGTCTTGCACAGGAGAAAATGCTTGCGATTTGCGAAGAAAATCATATCACGTTGGCTGAAATTATACACGATGCTATTATCGGAGATGCTGCAGAAATCTCTGCTATGCATCCGGATAAAATGATTTTATACCATGGCTCCAAATCAGGCATTCAGGGGAAAATCAAACCAGCCAGCCGTGACCGCTGTGACTTCGGAGCTGGATTTTATATGGGAACTGATCCGCTCCAGCCGCTTACGCTGATCTGTGACTATGAGCAATCTGTTTTTTATATTTTATCGGTTGATCTTCATAGCTTAAAAACTTTGGATGTTCCGGCTGATATTGAATGGGCTATGCTGGTAGCATATCATCGTGGTAGAATGGAAGCTGCACGAGGAACGAAGTTCTTCCAGAAGTATCAGGAGCTGGATAAAGACTACGACATGGTGATTGGCAGCATCGCAAATGATAGAATGTTCTATGTTCTGGATAGCTTTTTTGAAGGAACGATTACCGATACGGCATTGGTGAAAAGTCTGTCTGCTCTGAAACTTGGACGTCAGTATGTTGCTATTACGCAGAAAGCCTGTGATGCGGTCAAGATTGAGCGTGAAGTCCAATTGCTTTGGATGGAACGGCAGGCACTGAAGAAGGCCAGCGAGCAGAACCGTAGTAATGGCATTGCATTTGCAAACCAAATCTGCAAAGAGTATCGTAGAGAAGGCCGCTTTTTTGATGAAATCCTTGATGGTGCAAAGCAGAGAAGGTGAATCGTTATGGATCTGGTTCAATTGAAACTATGCGATATTCAGGGCCGCTTGTTTGAGCTTTCTTTGCAAGCAGGCTATGACAGCGAGGATTTCATGAAGCGGTTCATGCGCTCTAAGGTTGCCCGTGATCTTGATTCAGAGTACAACCGGATGCAGTGGGCGGGAGAAGAATATCTTCTGGAGGAATTTGCAGACGAGTGCCCTCAGACGCAAAAGGGCAATGCCCGGTATGATAGAGAAGTAATGTATTGGACAGGCTACCTTTACCGTTATTGGCATATTCTGACCAACGAACCCAGCAGGGAGATTTATGCGCAGGCTCCGGCGAAGACCATGAACACAAACTATCTGATGTTCCACACCATGGCTCCAGAGCTGGCAATTGAAGACTTGAAAGAACTGCACCAACAAAAGAAACAATCTAAAAAACAAAAAACGAGAAAACCAGAACAGCAGATTTAGTGCTGGGTAAAAACTGCCGTTTGTAGCAGATCTGTAGCAAATTGAGCCTGTTTAACGAATTGACGTCATAAAAATCAAAAAGTCGTCATGCATCACACGCAGGGGGTCTGGGGTTCGAGTCCCTAATTCTCCATTCAAAAAATCCGTTGTCAGATGACAACGGATTTTTTGTTTATCTGCATCTTGCCTCTCCGCAGAAAAGACGGTACAATAAAATAAAGCACAGCAGGGGGCGGGCGAGATGGAGAAACTGGAAGCGAAGCTGAAAGCAGTGGACTGGGCCGTGCGGGATGTACTGGTGGGTACTATGCGCAGCCCGCAGCAGCTGGATATTTGCCGGAAGCACTGCTTTTATTATATCCCGGCAGAGCGCCTGCAGGACAGCGATTTTCCTATCCGCTATGTGGCCCTTTACCAGTCGCAGTATGTGTTCGGCGCACAGGCGGGCGTCCGGTACTACGGCGAAGTCACGAAATGCAGCGCCGTCCGCCGGAGCGCGATCACAGAGGTCGGCCCCCGGAGAGGGACGGAAGGAAACTTTTATTACCGCTTCGACATCCGGGAATGGAAGCAGCTGAATCGGCCCATCGAGGCCAAAGAAACGGGCTTTGTAAGGGATTTTACCAACCTGTTCCTGCTGGAGCACAGTGTCCAGACGCCGGAACTCTGGCTCCGCACGGAAGAGGAATACCGCCTTTGTTCGGCCCTGAAGCGGGCCGTCTGGGGCGACACCATCAATGAACCGGACAACGGCCTTGCATTTGAATTCCGGGGTTTCACCGTGAGCTTTGCGGAGGGGAAAATCTTCGTCTCGGATAAGGGCCGCGCTTTTGTGCAGTATGAGCTCTCGCATTTTTTGCAGGATCCCGGTGCTGTGGTCCGGGGCATCCGAAGAGAATGCCTCCGGAGGGATTCCATGAGGGAACTCTCGAAGATTTGAATTGTTCCTTTTATTTACTTCTGCACTCCTGCGGCGCACTGCTCGATGAACTGCTTGGCGACGCGGGGGCTGCGGCCTCCGGCACGGATGGCGAAGGCTTCGGCCTTGGTCAGCAGCTCGTCGTGGGGCATCTCGATGCCGTGCTGTTTGGCCAGCTCGGTGAGGATGACCTCGAAGCGGGCTTTCTCAGGCCGCTGGAAGGTGACGGTGAGGCCGAACCGGGCCGAAAGGCTCATCAGCTCCTGACGGGTGTCGGCCTCGTGGATGTCATCGCCGGTGCGGTCGGAGAGGGTCTCCTTGATGAGGTGGCGGCGGTTGGAGGTAGCGTAAACGGCGATGTTCCGGGCTCTGCCGCCCACGCTGCCCTCGAGGATGGCTTTCAGGGCCGCAAAGTTGTCGTCGTTGGCCGTGAAGCTCAAATCGTCGATGAAGAGGATGAACTTCAGCGGGTTCGCGGCCAGCTTGTCCATCAAATCGGGGATCTGATAGAGCTGGTTCTTCTTGACTTCCACGAGGCGCAGGCCGTCGGCGGCGAACTCGTTGGCGATGGCCTTGACGGTGCTGGACTTGCCCGTACCGGCGTCGCCGTAGAGCAGGACATTGTTGGCAGGCATCCCGGCCAGCAGGGCGCGGGTGTTGGCGATGACCTTCTCCCGCTCCTGCTCGTAGCCCGGCAGCTCGTCGAGGCGCTGGGGGTCGGGGTAGCGCACCGGCACCAGCTGGCCGTTCTCGACCGTGAAGACGTGGTGCTTGGCGAACATTCCGTAGCCCTTTTTGCCCACCTCGCTCATCCGCTGGGCGAAGGCGGCGTGGAGGTCGATGGCCTTCGTCTCCCACCGGGGCAGGAAAGGCAGCTTGCCGGCGGCACCGGCGGCGTCCAGAAGCTCGTCCAGCGTCAGGCTGCACAGCTGCCGCAGGAAGTCCAGCTCATTGTCCAGTGCAGTCTGCAAGACGGGCGGTACTTCGCTGACAGCTGCCTGCCGGACACAGACCGTCTCGGCTTCGAGAACGGCAGCGGAAAGGTATTCGCCAAAGTTGGTGGTGTGCTCGAAGAGGGCTGCTTCGAAGGAAGCGGCAGCGTCGCACACAGCTCCCGTGCTCTGGGGGGCAGCGGCCATCCGGTCGGTGAGGTCAACAAATTTTGCAATGACGTCATCGTCCAGCAGGGCGCGGAAGATGACCAGCCCGTGGAGCCGGGCGTTCCATTCTGTGAGGTTCATAATCTTGTTCCTTTATACTCTTTTTTGGAAAACCCCTCCGTCACGCCTGACGGCGTGCCACCTCCCCTATCGAGGGGAGGCCTTGGCATGGCGGAAAACTTCATCTCTTCGCCAGAGGCTCCCCTACAAGGGGAGCTGGCTGCGAAGCAGACTGAGAGGTTGTACGAAGACGGGCCTGCCCATGAACCGCAGGCGTGACGGAGAGGTTAAAAATTAAGCGCGTACTCCCAAAGTATACAGCGATGTAAGGCCCTGCGCAAGATGGTGTTTAATTATCTTCATGTTTGCCATGATTCACGTTACAAATCGTCGATTGACAACGGCCCGATTTATAGTATAATTGACCCAACAAATGCACAGATGGGAAAAAGTAACGCAGGATACCCGCTTTTCAGAGAGCTGCCGGACGATGCAAGGCAGCAGGCGGCCCGGCGCGGAATCCTCCCGGAGCAGCCTGCTGAAGGACGATATATGGGACGTCTGCTAAGCAGAGCCGGTGGCGGCCGTTAGAGCGCAGGGCTTTGTTGGAAGCCCGTGAGAGGGCGCGGAAAGCGTCAACGAGAGTGGTACCGCAGAGAGTTTTGGATTGATTCCAGGTCTTTGTCTCTTGGATAAGGGGACAGAGACCTTTTGTTTATCAGGCGCTGCTCCCTGAGAGTGTTGGGAAAAAAGTGTATAAAGTGGAAAATGGAAACGGAAACAGGAGAAACTCACCATGCAGTTGAACGGTTCTCAAATCTTTGTAGAGGTGCTCTGTGAGCAGGGAGTGGACACCCTCTTCGGCTACCCCGGCGGCGCAGTGCTGAACCTCTACGACGAGCTGTACAAAAACGCCGACCGCATCACCCATGTGCTGACCGCCCACGAGCAGGGCGCATCCCACGCGGCGGACGGCTACGCCCGTGCAACGGGCCGCACCGGCGTGGTGCTGGCCACCAGCGGCCCGGGCGCAACGAACCTCGTCACCGGCATCGCCACCGCCTATATGGACTCTGTGCCGATGGTGGCTTTCACCGGCAACGTGACCACGGAGGGCCTGGGCAAGGACGGCTTCCAGGAAGCCTACATCGAGGGCATCACGATGCCCATCACCAAGCACAACTTCACGGTGCGCCGGGTCGAAGACCTGGCCGACACCATGCGTGCGGCTTTCCGCATCGCCCAGAGCGGCCGCAAAGGCCCGGTGCTGGTGGACATCCCGAAGGATGTCACCGCTGCGGTGTGTGAGTTCACCCCGAAAAAGCCGGAGCCCATCCGCACCGTGACCACCTTCAACGAAGAGCAGGTCAAGTGGGCGGCAGAGATCATCAACGGCGCACAGCGCCCGCTGGTCTACTTCGGCGGCGGCGTCCGCTCGGCGGCCAGCTGCCAGCCCCTGCGTGACCTTCTGAAAAAGGCTGAGATCCCGGCCACCTATACCCTGATGGCCGCAGGCGTCGTGCCTTACGGCGACCCGATGAACATCGGCATGGTGGGTATGCACGGCTGCTACACCTCGAACCGGGCGGTGGCCGACTGCGATGTCCTTATTGCGGTGGGTGCCCGCTTCTCCGACCGCGTGGCCCTGAACCCCAAGACCTTCGCCAAGAATGCGACCATCATCCAGATCGACATCGACGCCAGCGAGCTGGGCAAGAACGTGGATGTTGACCTTGCCATCGTGGGTGACGCCGCCTATGTGCTGAACGCCATGCTCCCGATGATCGAGGACAAGAAGCATCCCGACTGGATGAAGATGATCCACGAGTGGCAGGCACAGGATTACCACCCGGTGTCCGACGCCTCCCGCCTGATGCCCCATCAGGTCATCGGCGAGGTCTGCAACCAGTGCGGCCCCGAGGCGGTCTACGTCACCGATGTGGGCCAGCACCAGATGTGGGCGGCACAGTACATCCGCCACGCCAAGAGCCGCGGCTTCATCACCAGCGGCGGCCTCGGCACTATGGGCTTCGGCTACGGCGCAGCCATCGGCGCACAGATGGCGCTGGGCCGCGACCAGCGGGTGGTCATGTTCACCGGCGACGGCTCCTTCCACATGAACCTCAACGAAGCCTGCACTGCTGTCAGCTACGAGCTGCCCATCATCACGGTCATCTTCAACAATCAGGTGCTTGGCATGGTGCGCCAGTGGCAGACCGCTTTCTATGGCAAGCGCTTCTCCCAGACCGACCCCCACCGCAAGACCAACTTCGTCAAGCTGGCCGAGGGCTTCGGCCTCAAGGGCTACCACTGCGAGAACCTTGCTCAGTTCCAGGAGGCATTCGCCGACGCTCTGAAGCAGAAAGGCCCCACTTGGATCGAATGCATGATCGACAAGGACGAAAAGGTCCTGCCCATGATTCCCGGCGGCGGCGACATCAACGACATCATCATGAAATAAGGAGGACACAGCGACATGGAATCCAATCAGCGCAGGGTCATCAGCCTGCTGGTGGACAACCAGAGCGGCGTTCTGGCCCGGGTGTCCAACCTGTTCTGCCGCAGAGGCTTCAATATCGACAGCCTGACCGTTTCGGCCACCAACGACCCCACAGTCAGCCGCATCACCGTTTCCGTCTCGGGTACTGAAAAGGAGCTCCAGCAGCTCATCCTCCAGACCGAGCGTCTGGAAGTCACCCGTCAGGTCTTCGTACTCAACGAGTCCACCGCTCTCGAGCGGGAGCTGCTCCTGCTCAAGGTGATGGCAAATGTCACCAACCGCGCAGAGCTGCGGGAGATCGCCGGTATCTACAAGGCAAAGATCATCGACCTGTCGCCCGACAGCATGGTCTTTGAGCTGACGGGCCGTCCCGAGAAGATCGACGCCTTCTTGAAGCTCATGTCTGACTATCAGATCCTGGAGCAGTGCCGCACCGGCGTCACCGCCCTTGAGCGCGGCGGGATGCATCAGCATATGCAGAAGCCCGCGCAGGAGGTAAGAGAGGCACAGTTCCCGCTGCCCGGCACACGGTGCCGCTAAGTTACTTTTCCGCTCCCCAGTGAGCGAAAAATATACGATGCTTATCATTCATCCTATACTGAAATAAGTAAAAAACAAAAGGAGAACAACTACCATGGCTATCAAGAAATACTACGATTCCGACTGCAACCTCGGCGTGCTGGACGGCAAGACCGTCGCGGTCATCGGCTTCGGCAGCCAGGGCCACGCACATTCCGAGAACCTCGCTGAGAGCGGCGTCAATGTCGTCGTCGGCCTGCGCAAGGGTTCTGCTCACTGGGAAAAGGCTTCTGAGTTCGCTGCAACTCATCCCAACTTCAAGGTCATGGAGGTCGAGGAGGCTGCCAAGGCCGGCGACGTCGTCATGATGCTGGTCCCCGATGAGCTGTGCGCTGACATCTACAACAAGCAGGTCGCTCCCTACATGACCGAGGGCAAGGCTCTGGCTTTTGCACACGGCTTCAACATCCACTTCAAGACCATCACCGCTCCCAAGAATGTTGACGTTATCATGATCGCTCCCAAGGGTCCCGGCCACATCGTCCGCCGCCTGTACACCGAGGGCGAGGGCTGCCCCTCTCTGATCTGTGTCGAGCAGGACTTCACCGGCAAGGCTAAGGACATCGCTCTGGCATACGCTTCCGGCATCGGTGCCGGCCGTGCCGGCATCCTCGAGACCACCTTCAAGGAGGAGACCGAGACCGACCTGTTCGGCGAGCAGGCTGTCCTGTGCGGCGGCGTCTGCGAGCTCATCCACGCTGGTTTCGACACTCTGGTCGAGGCTGGCTACGAGCCCGAGATGGCCTACTTCGAGACTTGCCACGAGATGAAGCTCATCGTTGACCTCATCAACGAGGGCGGCTTCTCCAAGATGCGTTACTCCATCTCCAACACCGCTGAGTACGGCGACTACCGCACCGGCAAGCGCCTGATCACCGCCGAGACCCGCAAGGAAATGAAGAAGGTTCTGACCGAGATCCAGGACGGCACCTTCGCTTCCGAGTTCCTGACCGAGATGAGCCCCAACGGCGGCCGCAAGGTCCACTTCCTCGCTCAGCGCCGCATGGAGGCCGAGCACCCCATCGAGAAGGTGGGCGCAGAGCTGCGCAGCATGATGAGCTGGCTGAAGAAGTAAGCCCTCTCAGTCGCTGACGCGACAGCTCTCCCAAGGGGAGAGCCACTGGCGTGTCGGTAAAGCCCACGCTGGACGATTTGAGTTTATTTGGATGTAAAGCGCCGGGCGCTGTTCTCGCACTCAGCTGCATGGATACTTGCTCTTTTATCAGGAGCGAATTGAGTTTGATGTCGCTGAAGAATGAGAGCGGAGCCCGGCATTTTGTGATAGAGGCAAAAGCCCGCCCGGCCTGCCAATGGCTCCCCCTCTGGGGGAGCTGGCAGCGCCAGCAGGCGATGCCTGAGAGGGTATAACATGAGAAGTGACAACGTGACCAAAGGCTCGGAGCGCGCGCCCAACCGAAGCCTGTTTTACGCCCTGGGCTACACCCCGGAAGAGCTGGACCGCCCCCTCATCGGTGTGGTGAGTGCCTACAGTGAGATCGTCCCCGGCCACATGAATCTGGATAAGATCGCCGACGCCGTCAAGGCAGGCGTCCAGATGGCAGGCGGCACCCCCATCCTCATCCCGGCCATCGGCGTCTGCGACGGCATCGCCATGGGCCATGTGGGCATGAAGTACAGCCTCGCCTCCCGCGAGCTCATCTGCGACAGCGTGGAGACCATGCTGATGGCTCATCAGCTGGACGGTCTGGTGCTGGTGCCTAACTGCGATAAGATCGTTCCCGGCATGGTCATGGCCGCTGTCCGCATGGATGTGCCTGCCGTGGTCTGCTCCGGCGGCCCCATGCTGGCCGGCACCTACGGCGGCGAGGAAGTCAGCCTTTCCAAGATGTTCGAGGCCGTGGGCGCTTATAAGGCCGGTATGATCACCGACGAGCAGCTGGAAGACTGCACCTGCAACTGCTGCCCCAGCTGCGGCAGCTGCTCCGGCATGTACACCGCCAACAGCATGAACTGCCTGTGCGAGGCCATCGGCATCGCACTGCCCGGCAACGGCACCATCCCCGCCGTCTACTCCAAGCGCCTGCTGCTGGCAAAGCACGCCGGTATGGCCGTCATGGATATGGTGAAGAAGGGTATCACCGCCCGCCAGATCATCAACGAGCGCTCCATCCGCAATGCGCTGACCTGCGATATGGCGCTGGGCTGCTCCACCAATACCGTTCTGCACCTGCTGGCCATCGCCTATGAGGCCGGTGTGCCGATCGACCTGAAGCTTTTCAATGAGATCAGCGCCAAGACCCCGAACCTCTGCCATCTGGCCCCCGCAGGCCCCACCCACATGCCCGACCTCTACGCCGCCGGCGGCATCCCCGCCGTGCAGGCAGAGCTGGCCAAGAAGGGCCTGCTGGACCTCGATGTCCCCACCGTCACCGGCAAGACCCTCGGCGAGAACATCAAAGGCGCTCACATCCTGAACGACAAGGCCATCCGTCCCATCGATGATCCCTATTCTCAGACCGGTGGTCTGCAGATTTTGTGGGGCAACATCGCCCCCGATGGCTGCGTCGTCAAGCGCAGCGCCGTGGCCCCCGAGATGCAGGAGCACTCCGGCCCGGCCCGCGTCTTCAACAGCGAGGAAACGGCCATCGCCGCCATCTATGCGGGCAAGATCGTCCCGGGCGACGTGGTGGTCATCCGCTACGAAGGCCCCAAGGGCGGCCCCGGTATGCGTGAGATGCTCAACCCCACCTCCGCTCTGGCCGGCATGAAGCTGGACAAGACCGTGGCCCTCATCACCGATGGCCGCTTCTCCGGCGCTTCCCGCGGCGCTGCCATTGGCCACGTCAGCCCGGAGGCTGCTTCCGGCGGCCCCATTGGCCTTGTTGAGGAAGGCGATACCATCCACATCGACATCCCCAACGCCAGCATCACGCTGGAAGTTTCGGATGAGGTGCTGGCGGAGCGCAAGGCAAAGTATGTCGCTCCCGAGCCCAACATCAAGACCGGCTGGCTGAGCCGCTACGCCCGTTTGGTCACCAGCGCAAACCTCGGCGCAGTGCTGAAGTAAGATAATATAAAGAACAGGAGCTGCATCCTTTCGGGACGCAGCTCCTGTTCTTTTATCGGAAAGTGTAATATAATCGTCCTGCGGTTCACCCGCCTATTTTATAGGAGAGGGGGTGAGTCCAAATGGAATCTTTGCATTTCCGCTTTCAGTATATGCGAAATTCAAAAAAAGTCAAGCTTACCGCAAGAAAATTACATTTTACGCCCCAAGCTGAAACTCAAATGTATATCCATCCTCGCCGTAGTGCTCATTGCCTACCCAGAGAACAGACCGATCGGTCAAATCGTAGACCACGCTGTGGATGGTGTTGGTGTTGGAGTCGTCGTTGTTCCAGGTGCGGCGGCCCACCGAGGCCAGCAGGTCCATGGCAGCGCTCTTGTCGGCTACGACGCCGTTGGTCTGGCGCAGGGCAGCCGCAAGGTGCTCGTAGCGGTCGAGGCCCTTCATCTCGACGGTAGTGCCGTCGTAGTAGCCGGGCGCCTTGATAAAGTTGGTCACCACCTGCCAGTCGGAGGAATCGGAGAGGGCGTCGGTGTCGTTCCAGAGGACGTTCAGCTGACGCTGAGAGCCGTCGGCGTCGTGGTCGGCATCAGCACCCACCCACTCGAGGATGGCGCTGCGGCCGGTGGAGTCGGCCACCATGTAGTGGAAGCAGCTGCTTGCCGAGTCGTGAAGGTCGTACTGCTCAGCCAGCGCCACAGCGTCCTCCACCGAGTCGGCGTAGTCGAGGATGAGCCGGAGCAGGGTGGTGGAGGTGAGGTCGGGCTTGTCGGTCTGGGTGTCGGTGGGGATGCCTTTGCCCTCGCCCTGATAGGACATGAAGATGCCGCAGGCCACACCGGCGTCGTTGACGCCGTCCAGCGGCACATAGGGGGCCGCGAGGGTCAGGATCTTCTGGCCGAGGCTCTCTACGTCCTTGTCCTTGTCGAGGCCGAGGAAGCTCAGGTCGATGGTGGAGTAGGAGGCGTGACGACCCTTACCGGGGTTCGTGTAGACGATGGCGGTGTTGGTGGCCGAGAAGTCGTAGTTGCGGCCAAAGACCCGGTCGCCGCTCTGGGTGTCTGCGGTAAAGGCCGAGCAGGCAATGGTGCTGGTCTTGATGTTCATGGGGATGATGCCCTTGGTGATGCTCTGGGTGATGAAGGAGATGAGCGCAGAGTCAGTGGATGCGCCGCCCTGGGCCAGAAAATCGTCAAAGTAGTAGCCGCCCGAGACGTTGAGCTGGTAGACTGCACCGTCGCGGTGGGCTTCGTCGCGGTCAGAGAGCTTTTTGAGGGACGAGAGGGTGGCCAGCTCGTTGTGCCAGAGGGCGAACACGGCGACAGCCAGCGCGATGACCAGCGCCGCCAGCACGCAGGCAAGGCGCTTGAGGACTTTGGAGAGAGAATGATGCTTCATGGGACCTCCTGAAAAAGTCAAAAGAATATAGATAAAATACCTGAATATTTTATCACGACTTCTGTCGTGTTACAAGACTTTTGGAGATTTGGCCGGAAAATAAAAACAGGCGCTGAACGACAGCGCCTGTTCTGAGAGAGACTTAACCAAACAGTTTTTTCGTATTGTGCATATACACCGACAGCACCAGCCCCACGCAGATATACAGCATGAGCACCGAGCTGCCGCCCGCCGAGTAGAAGGGCAGGGTGACGCCGATGACCGGCAGGAGGCGGAGGTTCATGCCGACATTGACGAATATCTGGGCCATGAACGCGCCGCCGATGCCGGCGCAGATGAAGGAGCCCAGCATATCCTCGCTGCACGCTCCGGTGGCGAAGGTCTTGATGATGATGGCCAGCAGCACGCCCAGCACCACGCAGCAGCCCACGAAGCCCGCCGCGTTGCCGATCCAGCTGAAGATGAAGTCATTGTGGGCGTTGGGGACGCTGTAGTAGCGGCCGCCGAAGAAGCCGTTGCCGAAGATGCCGCCCGAGCCGATGGCGATCTCGCCCCGCTGCTGCTGGTAGACAATGTTTTTCCAGACCGTCTCGCTGGGCGCCCAGCCCGTCTCGTTGTTGGGGTCGATGACCGCAAGGATGCGGTACCACTGGTAGCCCTTGCCGATCTTGTCGCTGAAGAAGGCGAAGGCCGCCGCTGCCGCCGCTGCGAGGGCAGCGAAGGCCCCGATGATATACTTCCAGCTCAGCCCGGCGGCAAAGAGCATACAGCAGCCGATGATGCCGTAGATGATGGCTGTACCGTCGTCACCCTGGATGTGGATGATGCCGATCGGCACGAAGAGATGGAGCAGCAGCTTGCCCAGCTCTTTCGGCTCGTTTAGGCGGCTGCGGACATTGTTCAGATGCATGGCGAAGGTAAGGATGAAGCTTATCTTTGCCAGCTCGGTAGGCTGGAAGGTGAAGCCGCCCAGTTTGTACCAGGAATAGTTGTCGGTGTCGCCCGCGTTGTAGCCGATGGTCAGCGGGCCGATGGTCACATTGCGGATGACCAGCGTGGGCAGCACGAGGCCCCATGTGAGCACCACATGGACAGGCCAGACATTGACGAGGCTGCGGTAGTCGATGTTGGACAGAAGGATGGCCACCAGGATGCCGATGGCCGCTGCGCCCGCCTGCACCACGGCCCGGCGGTAGTCGCCGATGCCGGTGAGCTGGCCGGTGAGCTCATCCACGGCAAAGCCGCTGCCCTGCTTCGCCGCCCACGACGACAGCGCCAGTACCGCCATCGCGCTGCTGAACAGGCAGAGCAGCAGGTACATCTTGTCTGTCCGTTTCCAATATCGCTGAATGCTTTCCAAAAAAGCACCACCTTTCTGTATCTTTGGGAAGCCGTTTTCTAAGCATTGCACTCCGCTTACGAAAACAGCTTCCTCGAAACCCCGCCTCACAGCCGGGCATAATCCCCCAATATACCTTATTATACAGCAGGGGAGAGAGGCGCGCAAGATGGCCGGTTGTGACAGCTTTGCAAAATCGGCGCAGAACGCTTGACAAAGGCCGATATGCCCTCTAAAATGAAACGTACCGGGGCGGTAAATGGCCGGTCCCCGGCGTTCTTGGAGGAACAGTTTTTACATGAAGGAACAACGCCATCGAATTTTGTGCGCGGTCTGCGCACTGGCACTGGTGCTGACGGCTGTGCTGGCTCCCGCCGCATGGGCGGCAGACGGAGCGGGCGAGGTGCAGGATACGGCAAAGTCTACCCTCACCACGGACGATGCCGCCGAGATGCAGCAGGCAGACGCCGCTGTGACGGCCCTGACCGGCAGCGACGAATACGAGCAGATGTCCCGGGAAGAACGGCTCACCTCGGCCCTTGCGGAGCTGGATGAACTGGCCCGGAAGGGGCTGGTGCGCCGGGACTCCATCCGCACCGACGAGGAAAACGGGATAGTCAGCTTTACCTACCGCTGCGGCGTACTGGGCGGCATCCTGCTCACTCTGCCCGACGAGCTGGACGAGATGACCTTTGACGCCGGAGACAACGGCCTGCGTGCCCCGAGGGACATTGCTCAATGCACTCCCCGCACCGCCGAGATGCCCCTGACCGACGATGTCCGGCAGGCTGCGGAGGCCCGGCAGTACCGGGAGAACGCTCTGCCTGAGACGATCGGCCGTGCCGCCATTTATTATGCCTTCGATAATACGGTGAACAGCTCCCGCTTTCCGTATTATTCCTATATGCAGGGCTTCTGGGAAGGCATGGGCCTGCGCACGACGATGAACACCCGGGTGACTCTGTCGGACCTGCGCCGGATGAACAAATACGATTTGTGCATCCTGAGCGCCCACGGTGCCTACTATACTTACAGCTACGGTACTTTCCGGAAGCACACCCGAACCGAGCCCATCATCCTGCTGACAGAAGCGTCCACGCTGTATAAAGACATCATCTACGGCTTTGACCTGCTGGCTCACCGCATCATCAAGCTCAACGGCCTTTACTGTGTCACAGCGGATTTCTTCCGCAATGCGTACCGCTCGGGCCAGCTCAGCAATACCATCATCTACTCCGAGACCTGTGAGTTCCTGGGCGTCACGAACAGCGTGGATGAGTCGATGGCCGAAGCGCTGCTGGCGGGCGGCGCACGGACTGTGCTGGGCTATGTGAACAACGTCTACACGGTCTACTCCCGCAGTATGCTCTGGGATACCGTCAACCATCTTGCGATGGGACAGACCATCGGCAGGGCGCTGGCCCATGCGAAGGATACCTACGGCGAGAACGACATCATCTGGTATACGGAGCAGGGCGGACGCCGCCCCCACGCCGCAGCAGCGTGTCTGGTGCTCTACGGTGACGAGAACGCCCGGCTGAATGTGCCGGAAAACTTCTCGCCCGAGGAACGCGCGGAGGCCGCGGAAGATATGCTGGCCGATGTGCTTGAAAGCGCGGCCTGAGCGTTGCACTTTTGACGGAAATAGTTTATACTAAGGGACGGCAGAACAGGACGGCAGGACTCTGCCGTCCCTTTTTATAGAAACGCATATGAGGTGGGATACCCATGTCTGAATTTATCACCCACTCCCGTGAGGAGACGGTGGCGCTGGGGGCGCAGGTGGCGCAGCATCTTGCGCCCGGGGCGCTCATCGCCTTTACCGGCGGGCTTGGCGCGGGCAAGACGGCCTTCTGCGAGGGCATTGCCAGGGGCCTCGGCTGCACTGACCCGGTCAGCAGCCCGACGTTCGCCATCGTGAACTATTACCGCGGGCCGCGGCCCTTCGCGCACTTTGATTTGTACCGCATCTCCACGGAGAACGATTTGTGCGCGGCAGGGTTCTACGACTATCTGGATGAGGGCGCTGTGGTGGCGGCAGAGTGGAGCGAGAACTTCGCTGACCTGCTGGCGCTGGAAGACCCCATCCACATCAACATCGAGCGGGTGGACGACACCACCCGCCGCATCACCATCGAGGGGGTGGAAGTATGAACATCTTAGCCGTGGATACGGCGGGCAAGACCGTGGGCGTGGCCCTGCTGCAGGACGACCGTCTGCTCTACGAGTGCTATCTCGATGCGGGCATGACCCACAGCGAGACCCTGATGCCCCTCATCGACAACTGTCTCAAACTCTGCGGCATGGGCTGCAAGGACATCGACCTCTACGGCGTCAATGCCGGCCCCGGCAGCTTTACCGGCCTGCGCATCGGGCTGGCGGCGGTGAAGGGTCTGGCCTTCCCCCGGGAGACGCTCTGCGCCCCGGTGTCCACGCTGGAAGCGCTGGCGGCGGCCCACACCGGCTGCGGCACCGTACTCTGTGCGCTGGATGCCCGCCGTGCGCAGGTGTACAGCGCGGCTTTCGACCTTGAGACTCACGAGCGTCTGATGGACGACGATGCCCGTGCTGTGGCCGACCTGGCCGAGTTTGTAGAAAATTGCAAAAAGCCTCTGTTTTTTGTTGGTGATGGCGCAGCTCTGTGCTATAATAAATATGGCAATGTCCCGGGCGTGCTCTGTGTACCGCCGGCTCTCCGCAATGGCCGTGCCGCTGCGGTGGCCTATGTGGCAGAGCAGATGGCTCAGCGGGGCGAAGCCGTCCTGCCCGAGGCTCTTCTGCCGGATTATCACCGGCTGAGCCAGGCCGAGCGGGAGCGGGCCGAGTGTCTGGCCGCAGAAGCTGCCCGTACCGAAACACCGGAAGATACTGCAAAGGGAAAGGATCAACACCAATGACGAAACCCATCGCACTTGCCGCCGACCACGGCGGATTTGAACTGAAAGAGGCCGTTAAGGCTCATCTGGACGAGCTGGGGTTGGAGTATATCGACTTCGGCACCCACAGCACCGCCAGCGTGGACTACCCTGACATGGCTCTGCCTGCCTGCGACGCCGTGGTGAGCGGCCAGTGCAGCAAGGCACTGCTGTTCTGCGGCACCGGTGTGGGCATCAGCATGGCCGCAAACAAGGTCAAGGGCATCCGTGCCTGCTGCTGCTCTGACAGCTTCAGCTGCGAGTATACCCGCCGCCACAACGACGCCAACGCCCTGTGCATGGGTGGCCGCGTCGTCGGCCCCGGCCTCGCCTGCCAGCTGGTGGACATCTTCCTCAACACCGAGTTTGAGGGCGGCCGCCACGAGAAGCGCATCGCAAAGCTGATGGAGATCGAGAATCGGTAAACCTTAGTATTCCAATATCTATTCACAATATAAGGAGAGTGTATTATGACCCCTATGATCGTTGAGCATCCGCTGCTGCAGCACAAACTGAGCATTCTGCGCAACAAGCAGACCGGCACCAAGGAGTTCCGTGACCTCGTGGGCGAGATCGCCACTCTGCTGTGCTATGAGGCTACCCGTGACCTGCCTCTGGAAGAGGTGGAGATCGAGACTCCCATCACCATGGCAAAGACCAAGGTGCTGGCAGGCCGCAAGCTGGCGCTGGTGCCGATCCTCCGCGCCGGCATGGGTATGCTGGATGGTATGCTGACCCTGCTGCCCGCCGCTAAGGTCGGCTTCATCGGCCTGTACCGCGACGAGGAGACCCTGCAGCCCGTGGAGTATTTCTGCAAGCTGCCGAAGGACATCGCTGAGCGCGACGTTCTGGTGCTTGACCCGATGCTGGCTACCGGCGGCAGCGCCATCGACGCCATCACCCAGATCAAGAAGCACGGCGCAAAGCACATCAAGTTCATCGGCCTCATCGCTGCTCCGGAAGGCATCAAGGCCCTGCACGAGGCACACCCCGATGTGGACATCTACCTCGGCGCACAGGACGACCACCTGAACGAGAACGGCTACATCGTCCCCGGCCTGGGTGACGCAGGCGACCGTATCTACGGCACCAAGTAAATCTCTGTATAACGGAAAAGTGCTCTGCCGGCCGGCAGAGCACTTTTTGCGTGGTACAGTAATATTTACAGCATTGTAAATTTTCTGCGAGGCGCTTGACTTTTTTTAGAAAACTGCGTATACTTATAAACGAGAAAATCAAATGCTGTTCATTTGGAATCGCAAATAATAAGACCCCTTCTCGGAGGTGCTAGCTCCGGGAAGGGGTCTTATTATTTAGTGCTTACAGTCCTTGTTGAACCATCTGCCAAGCCACTTGTAGATGTAGTTTGCAACCACACCTGCTGCGACAGACAGCATAAATGAGAAAATACTGTTCATTCGGAATCACCTCCCTTCCAAACGGAATGGAGTGGTAAGGACGGCGATTCGATTATATCATATTTTTCGACAGAAGAACAGAACTTCTTTCAGCATGATCACTTACTCTTTCGTGCTAAAATCTCATCCAGAATGGCGTCCGCCACATCATCCTTGCTCATCAGGGGCAGCTCGCGGGCGCCGTCCGGCGTGATGAAGGTGACAACATTGGTATCCACGCCAAATCCGGCACCGGCGACCTTCAGATTGTTGGCCACCACCATGTCGAGGTTCTTTTTCTCGAGCTTGGCCGAGGAGTTGGCCAGCATATCCCGCGTCTCCATCGAGAAGCCGCAAAGAAACTGGCCCTTCTTCTTGGGGCCGATGGTGCCGAGGATGTCGGGCGTCCGCTCCACGGCGATGGAGAGGTCGCCGTCCTTCTTCTTTATCTTGTCGTCGGCCACGGCGGCGGGGCGGTAATCGGCCACGGCAGCGGCCATGACCAGAACGTCCATCTCGTCGAAGCGGCTGGTCACGGCCTCGTACATCTGCTGGGCTGTCGTGATGGGGACATCCTCGGTGAACCGCACCGGCTGCAGGGCCGTCGGGCCGTGGATGAGGGTGACTTCGGCACCGCGCATCGCGGCAGCACGGGCCACGGCATAGCCCATCTTGCCGGTGGAGTGGTTGGTCAGGTAGCGCACAGGGTCCAGCGGCTCCTGAGTGGGGCCGGCCGTGACGGCAATGCGCAGACCGGCGAGATCCTTCGGCTTTGCGATGGCGCGGAAGATGTAGTCCAGCAGGACATCCTCTTTCGGCAGGCGTCCGCTGCCCACGTCCTTGCAGGCCAGTACGCCGCTCTCAGAGGGGATGACCGTGAAGCCGTACTTTTCCAGTGTGGCGATGTTGTCCTGGGTGATGGGGTTCTCCAGCATCCCGGTGTTCATGGCAGGGGAGACGAGCTTGGGACACTTGGCCGCGAGAACGACGGTGGTAAGCATATCGTCGGCGATGCCGTGGGCCATCTTGGCAATGACGTTGGCGGTGGCCGGGGCCACGAGGATGACGTCGGCCTTCTTTGCCAGCGAGATGTGGGTGACTTCGAACTTGAAATCCCGGTCGAAGGTGTCCACCATGCACTTGTGGCCTGTCAGGGTCTCGAACGTGATAGGGGTGATGAACTGGGTGGCGTTTCTGGTCATGATGACCTCCACGTCGGCCCCCAGCTTGCGCAGTGCGCTGGCCACGTTGGCCATTTTATAGGCGGCAATGCCGCCGCTGACGCCCAGAAGGACGCATTTTCCCTTCAGATCCATCCAAAATACCTCCTATAAATAGGGATAATATAACTACAGTATAATGCAAAACGGCCCAGAGCACAACAAAATCTTTGATGGGGGTTGTATCTTGGCTCAAAATGCGGTAAAATACAGCTTGACTTATACAAAAAAGCTCTCTGTCAAGCCTGCGGCTCACGGGCAGGCCCGTCTCCATACAACCTCTCAGGCGCTTCGCGCCAGCTCCCCTGGTAGGGGAGCCTCTGGCGAAGAGATGGGGCTTTACGATATGCCAAGGCCTCCCCTCGGTAGGAGAGGCGGCATCGCACAGCGATGACGGAGAGATTCGACCCTGCGAGGAACTGAATTATGATTTTAGCCATTGACATAGGCAACACCACCGTCGCCCTCGGGGGCATCCGGGACGGACGTGTATGCTTTGTGGCCCACATGGACACGGTGCGCACCCGCACAGCGGCGGAGTACCGTGCCGAGATGGAAAAGGTGTTCTCTCATCGGAGACACCCGGAAAAGCCCATCCGCTTCGAGGGCGCTGTCCTTACCAGCGTCGTCCCCCAGATCACGGGGGCGCTGGCCGAGTGCGCCCGCCACTACACCGGCAAAAAGCCGGTCATCGTCTCGCCCGACATCCGCACCGGCCTCACGATGGGGGTGCCTGACCCCCACGCCGTCGGCAAAGACCGCCTTGTGGATGCGGCCTACGCGGCGGCGAACTTCCCCCTGCCGGTGGTCACGGTAGACCTCGGCACCGCCACCACGTTCAATGTGGTAGATGAGAATAAGGTCTTCCGGGGCGGCGTCATCTGCCCCGGACTTTCCACCGGTCTGCGGGCGCTGGGGGAGCGGTGCGCCCAGCTGCCGCAGGTACATCTTTCTTCGCCCAAAAGCGCGATCGGCGTCGATACCGAGAAGTGTATGCTCTCCGGCTCTGTGCTGGGAACGGCTGTCCTGCTGGACGGCATCACTCAGCGCATCGAGGAAGAACTGGGCCGTCCGGCCACGTTGGTGGTCACGGGCGGTCTGGCAAAGTATGTCATCCCGCTCTGCCGTCACCCGCTCACCTATGACCCCGAGCTGCTGCTGAAGGGGCTGGCTCTCCTTTACCAGCTCAATGCGCCGCAGCATGAGCGTCACCACGAGCCGCGCAGCGACGGTGAGCGCCGCCGTCCCCGCCCGACAGGCAGACGCCCTTACAACAACGGCAGCAGCTCCCGCCGCCGCAATAATCGCCGTCCCCGCCGGGACGATGAGGCCAAAGCGGGCTGAGCCCTGAAAGGAGAGACCTTATGATGAAATTAGGCATTCTCGGCGCAGGCATGATCGTCCGGGAGTTCCTGCCCTGGCTCACTGGGCCGGAAAGCCCCTTCAAGGTCGAGGCTCTTTGCAGCACGGAGCGGAGCGCCGGTGCAGCACAGGCCCTCTGCGACCAGTATGGTGTGCCGCGCCACACCACCAGCTACGACGAACTGCTGAGCTGGGTGGACGTTGTGTATATCGCCGTACCGAATATCCTGCACGTAAAATATACCCGTGCCGCTCTGGAAGCGGGCCGCCACGTCATCGTCGAAAAGCCGATGGCCCCCACGGCGGCGCTGGCCGAAGAGCTGGCCGAGCTGGCCCGGAGCAAAAAGCTCTTCCTCTTCGAGGCTGTCACCACGCAGTATCAGGACAACTACGCCAAGATCCGTGAGGTGCTGCCCAAGGTAGGCGCCGTCACGATGGTGCAGTGTAATTTCAGCCAGTATTCCAGCCGGTATCATGATTTCTGCGCCGGCAAGGTCTGGCCGTCCTTTGACCCGGCCTGCGCCGGCGGCGCGCTGATGGATCTGGGTGTCTACAATGTCAGCTATGTGGTGGGCCTCTTCGGCTCGCCCAATAAGGTCCACTATGCGGCCAATATCACCCGGGGCATCGACACCAGCGGCGTGCTGACGATGGAGTATCGCAGCTTCAAGGCCGTGAGCATCAATGCCAAGGACAGCAGTTCCCCGGCCCGGTACATCATTCAGGGTACCAAGGGGTATCTGCTCCAGAAATCCACCGCCAACTTCTGCGGCGGCGTCACCTTCCACCCCTATAAGGGCAAGGAAGAACACTTCAACCTCAGCGCAGGCCGTCCCCGGCAGGCGGCGGAGTTCCACGCCTTTGCCCGCGCCATCGAGAGCGAGGATATGGAGCTTTGCAGCCGGATGCTGGACACCTCGGTGGCCGTCAGCCGTGTGCTGGAAACGGCCCGCCGCGATGCGGGCATCCGCTTCACTACTGATTTATAATGCTATCCCCGGGAGTTCCCTGACAAAACATCCCGTATATTTCAGACTGTATTCTACAAAAGACCCCGTGTATTTCACGGGCAGGTTTGCGCCGTATCCGACAATTTAGGGCGGAACGGCAGCAAGGAGGAAAACTGAATTATGAAAAAGAATGACATTCGCACCCTCACCCGGCTGGCACTGCTGGTCGCCATTGAGCTGGTCATGAAGGCCGTCGGCCTGGGCAGTGTCCCTGTAGGCCCGCTTTACATGAGCTTTTTGACCCTGCCGATCGCCGTGGGTGCCATCACCATGGGTCCCGCCGCAGGCGCTATCCTCGGCGGCGTGTTCGGCGCCGTGAGCTTCTATGATGCCGTCACCGGTGCTTCCGCCATGACTGGTGCGCTGTTCCAGGTCAGCCCCGTCAACACCTTCATCCTCTGTGTGGGTATGCGTGTGCTGATGGGCCTGTGTACCGGCCTTATCTTCAACGCTGTCAAGAATTTCGATAAGCCCGGCACCTGGAGCTACATCGTCAGCGCCATGTGCGCCCCGGCCCTCAACACCCTGTTCTTCATGGGCTACATCGTGCTGGCCTTCTACGGCTGCGATTACGTCCAGAACCTCGTGTCCGTCAAGGGCGCAGCCAACCCCCTGATGTTCGTCGTCCTGCTGGTCGGCGTGCAGGGCGTGGCCGAGTTCCTTGTCTCCGGCATCCTGGGCGGCATCGTCGCCCGCGCTGTCCACAAGTTTTTGAAGTAACAGGCGGTGTCGGTCAGGGACATCCGCTGATAAACCTCTCCGTCACGGCTGACGCCGTGCCACCGCCCCTATCAAGGGGCTGCAAGGAAAGATCATATAATAGGCCCCTCCCCCGGCAAAAATGCTGAGGGAGGGGCTTTTGTGTTGATTTTAGCCTACCGGTGCGGTATACTTACCATACTTTATTCAAAAGAAGGAGGCGGCGGAAAATGCCCATCGGCCCCAGCAGACCCCTGAATTTAGCAAAGCCGGAGTCCATCGACATCCGGCAGGCCGCGCGGTATTTCGGCGCGCGGGGCAAGGCTGACAGCGCTACCCTCACCCTTCTGGAAAAGTGCGCTGCGCCCCTTCTCGCCGCCGCCACGCCTCGGGCCGTCTGGCTCGAGGCCGACGTGGAGAGCCTCACGCAGGCCGGTATTTTGAAGGGGGAGGACATCTTCCGGCATCTGGAAGGGTGCAGCGAGGCCGTGCTTCTGGCCGTGACAGTCGGCCCCGGTGTGGACGGACAGATACGCCGGGCCGGTGTGGGCGACATCGCCGCCGGTGTGGCGTCGGACGCCATCGGCTCTGTGCTGGCCGAACAGGCCGCGGACGCCGCCGAGGCCGAGCTGCGGCAGTGGGCCGCAGAGCAGGACAAGTACCTCACGGGCCGTTTCTCGCCGGGCTACGGCGACTGGCCCATCGGGGTGCAGCCGCTAGTGGCGGCGGCACTGGACACCGCCCGCCGGGCTGGGCTCTGCGTGACCGAAAATGACCTGATGACGCCCCGCAAGAGCGTGACCGCTCTGCTGGGCCTGAGCGACCATCCGGTGAAAGGACGTCTTGCCGGGTGCGGACACTGCGTGCTGAACACGCGGTGCGAATATAGAAAGAGGGGCAAGACCTGTGCAAGCGAATGAACTGTTTATCCAGCCGAATACCATCCTCCTCGACGGCGGCATGGGTACCATGCTGCAGGCGGCGGGCCTGAAACTGGGCGCACGGCCTGAGGAACTGAACATCACCGACCCACAGCTCATCGAGAGCATCCACAGCCGGTACGCCGCCGCAGGCAGCCGCATCATCAATGCCAACACCTTCGGCGCGTCGGCCCATAAGCTGGCGGGCAGCGAATACACGCTGGAAGAGATCATTGCGGCGGGCATCGCCAACTGCAAGCGGGCCTGCGCTCCCTACGGCGCACTGGCCGCGCTGGACGTCGGCCCGCTGGGCGAACTGCTGGAGCCCAACGGCACGCTGGCCTTTGAAGACGCCGTGGCCGAGTATGGCCGCATCGTCCGGGCGGGTGTCGCCGCCGGGGCCGATCTCGTCTTCTTTGAGACCTTCACCGACCTGTACGAGCTGAAAGCTGCCCTGCTGGCCGCGAAAGAGAACTGTGACCTGCCCATCCTCGCCAGCATGAGCTTTGAGGCAGGCGGGCGCACCTTCACCGGCTGCACCGTCGAGAGCTTCGCCGTCACGGCCCGGGGCCTCGGGGCCAACGCCGTGGGCATCAACTGCTCCCTCGGCCCGAAGGAGATCTTCCCCATGGCAAAGCGGCTGGCCGAGGCTCTGCCCGGCGCTTTCCCGGTCTTTGTCAAGCCGAATGCGGGCCTGCCCCGCGCCGACGGCAGCGGCTACGACATCACGCCCCAGCTCTTTGCCATGGAGATGAAGCCCTACCGTGATTTGAAGCTCTTTGCGGCGGGCGGCTGCTGCGGCACCACCCCCGATTTCATCAAGCTGCTGAACGGCGTCTTCGCTGACTGCAAGCCGGGCCGCCCCGCCCACGCCATGCCCTCGGTGCTCTGCTCGCCGATGGACTTCGTCACCGTGGACGGCATCACCGTGGTGGGCGAGCGCATCAACCCCACCGGCAAAAAGCGGTTCCAGCAGGCCCTGCGCGAGGGCGACATGAACTACATCCTCGAGCAGGCCGTCAGCCAGTCTGAGGCCGGAGCGCAGGTGCTGGACGTCAACGTGGGCGCGCCCGGCGTGGACGAGCCCGCCGTCATGGAGCAGGTGGTGAAGGCTCTGCAGAGTGTCGTCAGCCTGCCCTTGCAGCTGGATTCCTCCCACGCAGACGCCCTCGAGCGGGGTCTGCGGGTCTACAACGGCAAGCCCATCGTCAACTCGGTGAACGGCGAGACCGAAGTGCTGGAGCGAGTCCTGCCCCTCTGCAAAAAGTACGGTGCGGCCGTCGTCGGCCTCGCTATCGACGAGCGGGGCATCCAGCCCAGCGCCGACGCCCGGTTTGAGATCGCAAAGCGGGTGGTGGACGCGGCGCTGGCCCACGGCATCCCCCGGGAAGATATTTATATCGACTGCCTGACCCTCACCGCCAGCGCCCAGCAGCAGGACGTTCTGGCCACCGTGGAGGCGCTGGCCCGCTGCAAGAAGGAGCTGGGCGTCCGCACCATCCTCGGTGTGTCCAACATCAGCTTCGGCCTGCCCTGCCGCCCCTACCTGAACACCACCTTCCTCACCATGGCCATGTACGCGGGCCTCGACCTCGCCATCATGAATCCTTCCAGCGAAGAGATGATGGCGGCGGTCTACTCTTACAACGTCCTCACCAACCGCGACAAGCAGAGCATGGCCTACATCGCCCGCTATGCCGATAAAGTCCCTGCCAGCGCCGCGTTGAAGCAGGCCCAGACGGCCCAGGCGTCTCAGACGTCAAACACCCCGGCGGAGGCGGATGCAGCTCACAGCGGCCCTTTTGCCGCGCTGATGCAGGCGGTGGAAAAGGGCCTCAAGGGTGAATCCGCCGCCCGCACCCATACGCTGTTGGAAGAAAACGAGCCCCTGACGCTGGTGGACGAGGCCCTCATCCCGGCGCTGGACGTCGTGGGTGAAAAGTACGAGAAGGGCAAGCTCTTCCTGCCCCAGCTGTTACAGGCCGCCAGCGCCGCACAGGCCGCCTTTGAAGAGATCAAGACTGCCATCGCCAAGCGGGGCGGGGCCGGGGCCAGCAAGGGCCGCATCGTCCTCGCGACCGTCAAGGGCGATGTCCACGACATCGGCAAGAACATCGTCCGCGTCATCCTCGAGAACTACGGCTTCGAGGTCATCGACCTTGGCCGCGATGTGCCGGTGGAGACGGTGGTGGACACTGTCCGGGAGAAGGATGTCCACCTCGTGGGGCTCTCGGCCCTGATGACCACCACCCTCAAGAGCATGGAGGAGACCATCGCGGCCCTCCATGCGGCAAAGCTCGACTGCAAGGTGATGGTGGGCGGCGCTGTCCTGACGCCCGAGTATGCCGAGAAGATCGGCGCGGACTGGTACGCCAAGGATGCCAAGCAGAGCGCCGATATTGCCAAGAAATTCTTCGGCGAGTCATAAAAACAGAGCAAGAGCCGGTGCATCTGCACCGGCTCTTTTGGCGTTTACTGTTCGTATTGGCTATGGTCCACCAGCGCCATGATACGCTCCGGCGGGGCGGAGAGGCAGGCCGGGGCGTCGGGTTCGGCCACGGAGAGGGTAGTCTTGCTCACTTTCCACCACAGACGAGTGGTGCCGTCCGGCAGCTGGAAGATGAGGTTCCAGTCGAAAGGGTTCTCGCTGGCCGAGAGAAGCTCCACCGGCAGGGCATTCTCTGCGCCCGGAGCGCAGGGGGCGAAGTCGTGGGCGCGGATGCCCACGGCGGTGCAGCCCTCCGGCACCTCAGTGGCGAGGTGCAGCAGACTCTCACAGCCTGCGAGGCGGACGCTGTGGGCGTCCACCCGGGTGCAGGGCAGGATGTTCTTGCAGCCGGTCAGCCGGGCCGCAGCAGTGCTGCGGGGGTCGGCAAAGACCTCTTTCGTGGTGCCGGTGCGGAGCACCTGCCCGCCGTCCATGACGATCATGTCCCGGCACAGGCGGTAAGCTTCGTCCCGGTTGTGGGTGACAAGCAGGGCTGTGCCGTCAAAACCCGCCAGCAGGCTGCCTACTTCGCCCTCCACCTCCTCGCGGAGGTAGCTGTCCAGTGCGCTGAACGGCTCATCCAGCATCAAAATCTTCGGCTTGCCCACCAGAATACGGGCCAGCGCGGTGCGCTGCTGCTGTCCACCGGAAAGCTCTGCCGGGCGGCGGCTGGCCAGTTCTTCCAGCCGCAAGGCCCGCAGCATCCCGGCGCAGCGGGCCTTGCGGGCGGCTTTGTCCCTTTCGGCTTTCAGGCCGCAGAGGATGTTCTGCTCCACGGTCATATTCGGGAAGAGGGCGTAGTTCTGGAAGAGCAGGCCCACGCCCCGCTGCTGGGGCGGCAGGTCGATGTGCTGCTCGCTGTCGAACAGCACCCGCCCGTCCAGCACGATGCGGCCCTTGTCGGGCTTCACGATGCCCGCGATGCAGCGCAGTGTCATGCTTTTGCCGCAGCCCGACGCGCCCAGAATGGCCGTGGCAGTGTTTCCGGCGGTGAAGTCGGAGCGGAGGGTGAAGCCGTTCAGCTTTTTCTCGATATGTACTTCCAGGCTCATGCGCGGCCACCTGCTTTCTGCTTTTTCTCCAAGAGGTTCACAGCCAGCAGCACCACAGCAGAGATGACGATGTCCACCAGCACCCACCGCATGGCACCGGCCTCATCGTTGGTGCGCCAGAGCTGGTACACCGTGGTGGCGATGGTGGCCGTCTTGCCCGGGGTGTAGCCCGCGATCATGCTGGTAGCACCGTACTCGCCCAAGGCCCGGGCAAAGGCCAGCACCGTACCGGCCAGAATGCCCTGACGGCAGCAGGGCATCCGCACCCGCCAGAATATCCACGCATTGGACTGTCCCAGAGTCTGGGCCGACCAGGCCAGCGTCTCGTCAAAGCTCTCGAAGGCGCCCCGGGCGGTACGGTACATCAGCGGGAAGGCCACCACGATGGACGCAAAGATGGCGCTGTACCAGTTCATGACCAGCTTGACGCCGAAATGCTCCATGAAGAAGATGCCCAGCGGCCGCTTTGCGCCGAAGAGCAGCAGCAGAAAATAGCCCACCACCGTGGGCGGCAGCACCATGGGCAGGGTGAGCACCACGTCCAGCACGCCCTTGACGGTGCGGGGCAGTTTTGCGATATAATAGGCGGCAAAAATGCCGAGGAAGAACACTGCTGCGCAGCTGATGAGTGCGATGCGCAGGCTGTTCCATAAGGGATACCAATCCATGATTTTAACCTTTTACATCGCCGTGAAGCCCACGCTCTCGAACACGGTGGCGGCACGGTCAGTCTGCAGATAGGCCAGGAACTCCCTGGCGGCCTCGGCGTTGGGGGCAGCCTTCAGCACAGCGGCGGGGTAGATGACCTGACCGCACATCTCGGCGGTGGCCTCGTCCACGGGGGTCAGATCGGCGCTGTAAGCGTCGGTGCAGTAGACGACGCCGGCGTCCACACTGCCCTCGCTGATCTGGGTGGTGACTTCCTTGACGTTGGAACCGTAGGTGATGACACCGGCAGCAGCCAGAGCCTCTTCGTCGAGGTCATAGTAGGCCAGGATCTTCTGGGTGTACTGGCCCACAGGCACATCGCTGTTGCCCATGCAGAACAGGATGTCCTGAGCCTTCAGGTGCTCGGCCAGAGCATCAAAGCTGTCGATGCCCTTGTCGCTGCCCTCGGGCACACAGAGGACGACCTTGTTTTCCAGCAGGTCCACGCGGGTGGAGGGGTCCACGAAGTCCAGACCGTCGGTGTTCACGTCGGCAGAAGCGGTGATGTCCAGCTGGTTCATCTGCTTCTGACCGGCGGAGATGAAGAGGTCGCAGTCAGCGCCCTCCTGGATCTGGGTCTTGAGAGTACCGGAGGAATCGAAGTTGAAGCGGAAGGTGACGCCCGGGTTCTCGGCAGAGTAGTCTTGGGCGATGGCGTTCAGGGTCTCGGTCAGTGAGGCAGCGGCGAAGACAATGAGCTCGACGCTCTCGCCAGCAGCCTCGGAAGCAGCTGTGGAAGAGGCAGTGCTGGAAGCAGAGCCGCCGCAGGCGGTCAGGGCAGCAGCAGCGCCGACTGCGCCGACCACGGACAGAAAGCTGCGGCGGGAAATGAGATCGGTTTTCATGAATTTTCTCCTTCTATAGTGGAGTGGTTAAAATTTCCTCATATATGTTCACGTCCCGAAACCGGAGCGGGACAACAATGTTACTTGCGGGCGCACTCGCCGTCCAGACCGGCGGCGATGCGGACGCCGTGCCCGAGGCTGGGCAGGATGTACTCGAGGTTCTCCTTCACGGCTTTCGGACTGCCCGGCAGGTTGACGATGAGCGTCTTGCCGCGCAATACACTGGCGGCGCGGCTCAGCATCCCGCGGGGGGTGATGGAAAGGCTGTGATACCGCATGGCCTCGGCGATGCCGGGGGCATTGCGGTCGGCCACGGCATAGGTGGCCTCGGGGGTAATATCCCGGGGCGAGAAGCCGGTGCCGCCGGTGGTCAGGATAAGGTTCACCTGACGGCCATCGGCCAGACGGATGAGCTGTGCTTTCAGCGCCTTGGCCTCGTCGGGCAGGAGCATCGTCTCTTCCACCACATAGCCTGCGGCGGTGAGCATCTCCACGATGAGGGGGCCGCTCTTGTCCTCCCGCTCGCCCCGGCTGCCCTTGTCCGAAAGGGTGATGACCGCAGCGCGCAGCGGCGGATCTTCCGGCGGCGGCAGAAGGGTCACTTCGTCGCCGACATGAATCTCGCCGCCCTTCAGCACCCGGGTAAATACGCCCTCCCGGGGCATGATGCACTCGCCGGTCTGCTGCTTGATGACGCAGTCGTTGTGGCACTCCTTGCCGATCTGGGTCATCTCCAGCACCACGTCGCCGATGGCGAAGCGGCTGGTGACGGGCAGGCTGCGGAAGTCGAAGCCCTCGATGACGAGGTTTTCGCCGAAGGCACCATAGTCCACCCAGATCTTCTTGCGGAACGCCTCGATTTTTTCGGCGCTGAGCAGGCTCACCTGCCGGTGCCAGTTTCCGCCGTGGGCGTCGCTCACGATGCCCCATTCCGGGGTCAGGACAGCACTTGGCACCTCGGTCTTGACGGTGCCGCGCTTGGGGCTGGTGCAAATCGCCAGAATTTTTCCCATAGTAATTTATCCTCCGATACGGTACATCCCGCGGGTGGCGGGCATGGAATTGTCTCCGAAATGATGTTCCCGGGGTTTCGACCAGATCGTCTCCCGGATGGCCTGTAAAAGCTCCTCGTCGGCTGCGCCGCCGCGCAGCAGGGTGCGCAGGTCGCAGCCCGTCTCGCTGGCAAGGCAGGGGCGCAGAAAGCCCTGACTGGTCAGCCGCACCCGGTTGCAGGAAGCACAGAACTTGCCGTGGACCGCCGCGATGAAGCCCACATCGCCCTTCCAGCCCGGGACGGTGTAGTAGACGGCAGGCCCGTCGCCGAACCCGGCGCTCTGGGCGGCGGGCAGGAGCGAAAACTCTGGCCAGCGGCGGGCAAACCGCTCCCGCAGCTCCGGCCCCGAGATGCAGGGCATGGCCGCGCCGTAGCCGATGGGCATCATCTCGATGAACCGCACCTGTAACGGGCGGCTCTCGGCGAGGGCGGCCAGGTCTTCCAATTCACCCTCGTTCACGCCCACCTGCGGCACACAGTTCAGTTTGACAGGGATGCCGCTGTCCAGTGCGGCGCGGATGCCCTCCATGACGTGCTCGAACTCGTCCCGGGCCGTGATGCTTTGGAACACTTCGGGGCGCAGAGTGTCGAGGCTGATGTTCACGCTGTCAAGGCCAGCCGCCAGCAGGGCGGGCAGCTGCTGCGCCAGCAGGATGCCGTTTGTGGTCATGGTGACTTTGCGGATGCCGGGGATGGATTTCAGGCCCGCCACCAGCTGGTCTACGCCCTTGCGCACCAGCGGCTCTCCGCCGGTGACGCGGACGGTATCGACGCCGCACCGGGCAAACAGGGCCGCCAGACGCAGGAACTCTTCGTAGGTGAGCACGGCTTCCCGTTCCAGCTTTTCCACGCCGTCGGGCATACAGTAGCGGCAGCGCAGGTTGCACAGATCGGTGACGGACAGGCGCAGATAGTGGATATTGCGCTGGGCAGAATCAAACATAGCCGCCCTCCGCCCGGATGTAGTGGCCGCTCTTGCCGCCGGTCTTCTCGACGAGATGGATCTCACCCAGCTCCATGCCCTTATCGACGGCCTTACACATATCGTAGATGGTGAGCAGGGCGGTGGAAACGCCCGTCAGGGCCTCCATCTCCACGCCGGTGACGCCCGCCGTCTTGACGGTGCAGAGCGCCTCCACGGCCTGCCGCTCGGGCAGAAGCCTGAAGTCTACGCTCACTTTCGTCAGCGGCAGCGGATGGCACAGCGGGATGAGCTCGCTGGTGCGCTTGGTGGCCATGATGCCGGCAATGCGGGCCACGCCCAGCACATCGCCTTTCTTCACGGTGCCGCTCTCCACGGCGGCGAATGCCTCGGCGTTCATGGTGATGATGCCGTGGGCGGTGGCCTCCCGGAAGGTGACAGTCTTCTCGCTCACATCCACCATCACGGCGTTGCCGGAGGCATCAAAGTGGGTCAATTTGTTGTCAGTCATAGAATGAAACCTCTCAGCAATGCCCAAATCCGCAGTTGGGCCAGTGACACTCGGCGCAGCCAAGGCACAGGCCGCCCTCGCCCAGACGAGCAATATCCTCGGCGGTGATGGCATCGTCGGCCAGCAGACGGGGCAGCAGCAGGTCAAAGATGGTGCGCTTGGCGTACATGACGCAGCCGGGCAGACCGCAGACCGGCACACCGTCCAGATAGCTCACGAGGAACATGGCACCCGGCAGCACCGGTGCGCCGTAGGTGACGATGTCCGCGCCGGTATTCCTGATGGCCAGCGGGGTGCGGTCGTCGGGGTCCACGCTCATGCCGCCGGTGGTGAAGATCAGCTCACAGCCCGCCTCTTTCGCTTCCAGAATGGCGGTCGTGATGCCCGCCGGGTCGTCGTCGCAGACCTTGTGGAAGGTCATCTCACAGCCGTACTCGGCCAGCTTGCCCACGAGGATAGGCGTGAACTTATCCTCGATGCGGCCCTTGAACACCTCGCTGCCGGTGGTGATGACGGCAAACTTCTTGGCCTGCATGGGCAGCACGTTCAGGATAGGCTCACTGCCTGCGGCAGCCTGCATGGCGTCCATCTTCTCCTGTTCGATGACCAGCGGGATGATGCGGGTACCGGCCAGTTTCTGGCCCTTTTTCACGGGCAGATCGCCGTGGATGGTGGCGATCATCATCTGGGGCGTGCGGTTCACGGCCAGCAGGGCTTCGCGGTTGATTTTCAGCAGACCGTCGCAGTCGGCGATGAGCTCGATTTTTCCCTCTTTCGGCTCGGTGCCGTGGATGTTCTTGCCCGCAGCGGCCTTGTACAGCAGCGCGGCGGCTTCGTCCTCGTGGAGGATGCCGGGCTTTTTCTCCCAGACGTAGAGGTTTTCTTTGCCGATGGAGAGCAGCACGGGGATGTCCTCGGGCTGGATGATATGGCCCTTGCGGAAACGTGCGCCCTTGAACTCGCCGGGAATGATTTGGGTAATGTCGTGGCAGAGCACCTGGCCTGCCGCGTCTTCGGTACGAATCAGTTTCATATCTGTCTTCTCCTTACAGGCCCGGCATCTGGGCAACGAGCCAGTCGGCCAGAGCCTGCGCATCTTCCAATCCAAAATCTGCCCCCGGAATGTCTCCCACCACCGCCAGCGGCTGGAAAGACACCGGTGTGTCCGAAATTTCTTTGCGGACAACTTCGATTTTCGGCCAGCCGCTGTCCTTGAAGCCTTCCAGCAGCACCAGATCATAGCCGTGGCGCTCGAAGAGCGCCAGCAAGTCCTGCTCCGTCAGGCGGAACATCTCGGTCAGCAGATAGCGCTGGCCGGAGTAGACCGCCACCCCCTCGGCCCCCGCTTCCCGCAGGCGGTAGCTGTCGGTGCCGGGGACATCGGGAGTGAAATCATGGCCGTCGTGCTTGATAATGCCCACTTTCAGCCCCCGGCTGCGCAGGGCAGGCAGAAGCTTTTCCAGCAGCGTCGTCTTGCCGCTGTTGTGCAGGCCGCTGACGGCCAGCACCGCCGGACGCTTGAGTTCGATCTCCTGGGCCAGAGCCTCTTTCTGTTCACTGTACAAAACTGAGCACCTCCACTTCTTCGCCCGGAGTCACCGGGCCGCTGCCCGCAGGCAGTTCAACGAGACAGTTGCAGCCGATCATGGCAGAAAGGCTGCCGGACGAGTGGGCTTCGGCGTTGCCCTCGCCGGGGATGGTCACGCTGCCGCCCATGGCCTTTGCCCGCAGATAGCGGTTCCCCTTGCTGGGCTTCGAGAAGCCCGTGGTCAGGGTGCGGGTGGTGCGGGGAAGAAGGCAGCTTTCCTCACAGCGCCCTGCCGCCCGCAAAAGAGCCGGGACGGCATATTGTTCCAGCGTAGCGGCGGCGGCAAAGGGGTTGCCGGACAGGCAGAACACCAGCTTGCCGCCCACTTTCCCGGCCAGCATGGGGCTTCCGGGCTTCTGGGCCACGCCTGCAAAGAGGATGTCCGCATTCAGCTGTTCCAGCACAGCGGGCAGATAGTCTTTCTGCCCCACCGAGACGCCGCCGCTGGTGATGACGGCATCGCACTCCGCCAGCAGTTCCCGCATCTCACGGGCGATCTCCTCCGGGTCGTCGGAACAGTGCCGACGGTTTACCGCAAAGCCCAGCTGCCGCAGGCGGGCGGCGTTCTGGACGCCGTTGGCGTCGTAGATTTTGCCGGGCGTCCAAGCCTCGCCCGGAGCTAAAAGTTCGCTTCCAGTGGCCAGTACGCCCACGGTCAGCGTCTTGTAAACGGGGACTTCAGCGTATCCCTGCCCGGCCAGCACACCCAGATGGGCGGGGGAGAGTACCGTACCAGCCTCAGCGATGACAGCACCGGCGGCGATGTCCCCGCCCCGGAATACCACGTTCTGCTGGGGCTTCATGGCGGCATAGAGCTGTACCGTCTCCTCGCCGCTGTCGGTCAGCTCCTGCATCAGCACACAGTCTGCGCCCTCGGGCAGGGGTGCGCCGGTCATGATGCGGGCCGCACAGCCAGCAGGCAGAGGCGAAGCGGGGGCATCTCCGGCGTAGAGCTTCATGGTCACGGGCAGGGTGACGGGTGTTTCGCGGCTGGCACCGGCGGCGTCGGCGCTGTGCAGGGCGTAGCCGTCGAAGGGGCTGCGGTCAAAGGGCGGCTGGTCCATCCGGGCCGAAAGCGTCCCGGCGGCAATGCGGCCGTCCGCTTCGTCCAGCGGGACGGTCTCCGTCTCCGGCCTCGGCAGAGCCGCAGCGGCATCCAGCACGCGGCGCAGCGCCTCAGAGGGCGCGCAGAAAGGCTGTTTCATAAAAAAATCCTCCAAATGCCCGGCCACACCCGGCCTGCTATGGCTCAGGCAGGGCGCAGCGGGGATTCATATAAAAAGGCAGGCTAAAAAAAAGCGGAGACGTCTTGATGGAAAATCAAAACGCCTCCGCAGAATATCCGCACATTCCGGCAAAGGGCAGCTTGCAGACTGCCATGCCGATGACTGCTCTCCGCTCCCTGCCGCTCTTGCAGTGGCGGCAGAGCATGGAAAGCCCCTGTGAGGATGGGAGGAGTTCTTTTTTTCAAATTGCAGCGTTTCTTCTGCGGGAAGGCGGCGGGGTTTCCCCCCTCCACCCTTGAATGCCGGCTCATATAGCCCTTAGCATTGCGGCGCGGTGTCATGCCCGACGGTTTAGACACCTTTGCTCAAAGAAGCTCATATACCCTATTTGATTGTGTGGGATGCTTTAGTCGGTCCACTCGTCCACGTCGCTGATGGCTTTTGCGTAGCGGCGGGTGAGGTGCTGGGTGGAGAAGAGGAACCGCTCGTTCTGGTTGTTGGTCAGCTCCTCGATGTCGGCGTACTCCGGCTTGCCCTGCATGGACTGCCACGTCTGCTCGATGGCTTCCTGTGTCAGATCGTAGGGCGAGCGGCGGAAGTACCGCAGCGGGGTGGCGCTGGGATAGACGCGGGCGTTGAACCGCACCATCTCGGCCACCATGGTGCAGAGGTCCTTGTCCTCGATGAGCTGCGCGATCATGGCGTAGTTGTCGCTCATGTTGGCGCTGGAGTAGTAGTAGGCATCCTTTGCGCCGGCGCGGGACACGATGTCTGCGCACTGGGGGTCTTCCGGCATCTGGGCCAGAAGTTCATCGGCGTTTTCCACCTCACTCACCAGCAGGGCGTGGGATGTGACCAGCGCCGCCGCCGAGCGGGAGCGGATGTAACCCGCCAGCTCCTGTGCCGGGGTAAGCTTGGGCAGCTCCGGCGCGGTGACGGTGGGCTGGTCGGCGTAGGGGTCGCCCTCTGCCTCCGGTGCAGCGGCCAGAAAATCCAGCAGCTGGGGCTTTTCGGCGGCGTCCGGTGCTGCAGCCGTCTCTTCGAGAGCGGGCCGTGCCTCGGCCTGCTTTGCGGCCAGAGCATCCGTCTCCTTCTGCACAGCGGCAATGACGTCCTCGCCGAGCTTTGCAGCGCTGCCGTCGAACATACTGCCCGTTTCCTTCAGGCGGCGGGCCGTCTCGCTGGCCGCGTCGATGTCAAAGACCTCGGCCTTCGGCTTCTTTTTCGCGGCCATCTCTGCCTTTTGCAGGTCGAGGATGACCTGCTCAGGGTCGGAGGCGGCGTCCACTGTGGTGGTATAACCGGGTTTGCGTCTGCCAAACAGCATGATAGTTCCTCTCGTTTCTGTGAAGTTGTTTTCGTAAGCAGAGTGCATCGAACGGCGAGGATTTTTGCCCGCAGACAAGGCGATTTTCCGCAGCAATCCTGACGGATTGCAAGGGAAAGCAACGCCGTATGCGGGCAAAAAGACCGTTCGGGCGGTGTGCAATGCTTATGAAAACGGCTTCTTAATTACTGGGCTGCGGCCTCGCTGGCAGCAGTCTCCCCGGCGGGAGTCTGGTCGTAGATGCCGCGTGCTTCCAGATCGTCGGCCATGTCGCCGAGGTCGAACTTCTCCAGCGTCTCGCGGGTAGGCACACCGGTGGTCTTGTCCCAGCCGAAGATGTCATAGAACAGGTCTTTTGCCTTCTCCATGTCGGCGCGGTCCAGCTTGGTGGTGCCTTCCTCGAATGCCTTGAAGTCGGGTTCCTTGTCGAAGACCCAGTCGCAGATGGCGTCGTGCTCCTGACGGAGGTTTGCGCTGCCGCAGTTCTTCTGGAAGCTGATGGCGGTCATGGCGCGCAGCATCTGGGTGATGCGCTCGCCTGCCTCCTGCAGACCGGCCTGGGTGTAGGTCTCGCCGGTGACGGCGGTCATGAAATCTGCCTGCAGGTCCAGATCGCCGTGGTAGGCCCGCTCCTTGGAGGGAGACTGGGTCATGGGCCACATCCAGTTGCAGAGGGTGGCAGAGTCGTGGAAGTTCTTGTCGTTGACGCAGTAGGCGGCCAGCTTTGCCTTGTTTTCGTTGATGGGCGTGTAGGCCTTGGCCTTGTCGTAGCAGCCCTCGCCGAAGAAGTCCTCCATGACCTTTTTGGTCACCTCGTAGGGTGCGCCGGAGCCGGTCTCGCAGACGATCTCGTGGATCATGCAGTCTCTATTATACACCAGATTGTACAGCATGCCAACCTGCCATGCCTCTGCGGGGCCGTGGTGGTTGGGGAAGCCGTTGTACATCAGGTTGGAGTTGGTGGCACCGTCGGTGCGGTCCAGCCAGCTCTTGGGCAGGCCGAACTTTTCCATCATGGCCAGCGTACCCTTTGCGATGACGGACAGGTCGCCCTCGCCGTAAGCCATGCGGCGGATGAGCTCCACTTCCCAGCGGGGGTCACCGGCCTTTTCCCATGCCCAGGGCAGGGAGTCGTACTCGGCCTCGCTGATGTACTTGGTGGCCTCCTCACGGGGCATCCGCAGGATCCACAGCAGGTCACGGTTCAGGTTGCCGTAGTTGTCCCACAGGCCCATGTCATCGACGGCATGAGACCATGCCAGGTTGATGACCATGGTGCCGTCGCCCTCGTACTTGAAGTCGTGAACGCCGTCCGGGTAGACGCGGGTGCCGTACAGCACGGGCATACAGGTGTTGGAGTTGTGGGTGGGCAGGTCGTAATCGGCCAGCGGGTCCACATCATACTCGGTGTAGCAGCGGATGGGACAGGAGGAGCAGCCGCCGTTCTTCACGGTGTACTCCGCAGCCGGTGCGCCGAAGTCGAAGTAGCCCTTGAAGCAGCGCAGCGCGATCTTGTTGATGTCGTTGTAGGGCTGCTCGCCGGTATCCACGGGGCCGCCAGGAGCCTTTTTCCACATACGGCCCGGTGCGCCGGACCAGCGGTTCTTGCCGGAGGTGGCGCTGTACTCGGCCCAGCTCTGGGGCTGTGCGGGGACGTTGTGGTTGTTGTTGCCGCCGATGAGGTTGCCCATCATGTAGTTGGACAGCTCCAGCACCTTCTTGGGGTCGGCGACCTTGACGCTGCCGGTGCCGCGGATGGCCAGGCCCTTCAGCTTCTTGTTGCCCATGGCAGCGCCCAGACCGGCGCCGCCGGAGTTGCCAAAGCTGGTGTTCAGGGTGGAGTAGTCCACCAGATTCTCACCGGCAGGGCCGATGGAAGCGGTCTCGAACTCACGGCCGTTCTGCTCCACCATCCACTTGTTGGACGCGAACGTACCCTTGCCCCAGATGTCAGAAGCATCCTCGAGGGAGACCTCGTCGTCCTCGATGCGCAGGTAGACGGGCTTTGCGGAGATGCCGGTGATGACGATGCCGTCCCAGCCCGCATACTTCAGCATGGGGCCAATGTGGCCGCCCATGTGGGCGTCGATGATGGAACTGCCCTTGGACCAGGTGGAGCGGAAGGTGACGTTCATGCGGCCGGAGCAGGGCACGCCGGCACCGGTCAGGGGGCCGACGCCGAAGATGACCTGTGCCTTCTCGTCGTAGGGGTCGAGGTCCATGGGAGCTTCCTCATACATGATGCGGTAGGCCATGCCCATACCGCCGATATATTTATGGTATTTTGCGTCATCCTGCGTGGTGATCTCGCCGGTGGTCAGGTCAACGCGCAGGATCTTGCCTGCCCAGCCATAACTTTCAGCCATTGTTGTTCCTCCTCCTTACAGGTCCATGTAGGCAGCCTGTGCTGCGCTGGTGACGGCATCCCAGTCCACGATGGACAGAGCACCGGACGGGCAGCCTGCCACGCAGGCACCGCAGGCGATGCACTTGGACGACTTGCCGGTCTCGGGGTTGACGGTGGGCATATGCCAGGGGCAGGCCTCGTGGCAGGCGCCGCAGCCGATGCACTTGTCGGTGTCCACCACACGGATGCCCTGGGCATTGGTGGTGATGGCCTTCTGGGGGCAGGCGTTGCCGCAGGCGGGGTCCTCGCACTGGCGGCAGGTATCCGGGAAGTAGACAAAGCAGTTGTCGTTGCCGGACAGCAGGCCGTTGCCGGCACCGTCCAGATTCAGACGGCGCTGGATCTTCACGCGGCTGATGTAAGAGGAGCACACACCATCGTTGGTCAGCGTGCAGTTGATCTCGCAGCGCTGGCAGCCGGTACACAGGTCGGCGTTGACCACCAGAAGGCCCTGGGGCAGCGCCCAGGTAGCCACTGCGCCGCTGTCCACCTGCTTCTGCGAGCAGCCGAAGAGGGACAGCATGGATGCGGAGAGGGTGAGCCCTGCAAGGCTCTTGCCCGAGATCTTCATAAATTGACGGCGGGTCATGTCAGCCGTCAGAAAATCAGTTTTTGCCATAGGTTCCATTCCTCCGTTGAGGTCACTCTGCGCGGAGCACCTCAGTTACATAGAAATACGAGTTGTTGACGATGTTGGTGACGGCGGCCGAGGTGATGGTCGCGCCGGAAAGGGCGTCCACCTCAGTCAGGTCTGCGCTGACAGCGCCGGCACTGGTCTGCCCGGTGGTCAGTTCGGCCTGTGCCAGCTGATAAGCGGCCTGCTTTTCTGCGGACCAGTCCGCATAGGGCAGAGCCTGCTCCTCACCGTCCTGCGCACTCTTGCTCAGACCGGCGGCGTAGAGCTTGCGGCGTGCCACAGCCTCGGCGCTGGAATCCATCGGAGGGATCAGCTCGTCGGCCAGAGGCTCGCCGTTCAGTGCCGAGAGGGTCAGACCTGCTGCGTACATCCTGCGGGTGGCCTCGGCCTCGGGAGAGGTGTCGGACACGTTCCACTGCGCGGGGTCAAAATCCTCCGCAGCAGCGGGCTGCTCCTCCGCCGCACCGGCAGCGGCATAGGCGGCACCGGTCAGGGGGTTGGTCACAGTATAGCTTTTGCCTGCCAGCGTAAAGGGAGCTGCGCCCTGATACTGGGACGTGAACTCTGGGTTGACACACTGGCCGCCGAGGCTGTCCGTCTCTGCCTGCGAGAGGATCTCGACAGCGGAAACATTGCCCTCGGCGTCAAGGGTCACGGCAGCCTGCACATCGCTCTGGAAGCCCTTCTGAGAGCCCTCCACACGATAGCTGCCGTTGTCGAGCTGGTACACTGCGCTGATGCTGTAGGCGGCTGCATCCGCCTCCGACACCGGCAGCAGGGTACCTGCAACCGTGGTGCGCGCGTGCTGCATTGCGATAAGACCTACCGCCATTGCGACTGTCGCAGCGCCCATGGCTGCGTAGCCCGGCAGCCGCTTGCGCCACAGCGGAACGGGCGCAAACGGGTTGGTTGCCTGCTTCATGTTATCACCTGCCTGTTTTTGGTCGTCCGGGAAAACTCCCAAACACGAAAATGACCGCTCTGCCTGCTGCAACAAGCGGAACGGTCTCTTCGTTAATATATTATCACTCGGGCCGGAAGTAAGTCAACGCAAACCGTAAGCGCTCTTTGTGTTGTGACTTTTATTTTGCACGTTCCTTCAAAGTTAAGGGGTGTTTCCGGCCGCACACGAATTGCAGGCCGTATTCTGCGGCCAGCTCCAGCGACTGGACGGTGGGCATGGTCTTGCTGACCAGTGCCGGAACGCCGGCCCGGATGGCTTTGCGCACCATATCCATCGGTACGCGGCCGCTGGTGTAGAGCACGCATTCGCTGAGGGGGACACCGGCCAGAAGCACGTTGCCCACGGCCTTGTCCAGCGCATTGTGGCGTCCGATGTCCTCGCAGGCACAGAGGATGCGGCCCTCGTGCAGCACAAAGCAGCTGTGGACTGCATGGGTGGCCTGATAAAGCGGCAGGCCCGCGCTCATGGCGGCGGCGAGGGCGTCCACCCACTCCGGCTGTACGTCCAGATGCGGAACCGTGCGCAGCGGCTGCACTTCCACCGGACTGCCCAGCGCGACATTGTCGGTGCAGCAGCTGGAAACTTCCTGTGCCGCCGCGCGGCGGGCCGTCAGCGGGTGGTTCAGGTAGATATTGACTTTCAAGCCTTCCGCGCAGACGGAAATTTGTTCCACTTCCTCTGCGGAGGCGATCCATCCTTCGGTCAGCAGCCGCCCCAGCGCCAGCTGCGGCAGAAGCTGGGGTGTGCATACCACCCGGAAGGCCGGCTGTTCATTTACATAGATAACTGCGGCGTGTTCTGTTGGAATGGCCGCTTCCGTGCCGTCCGGCATCCGTACGGTTTCAAAGGCGGCTGCTGCGCCGAAGAGGTCGTTTATCTGCATGGGGGTCCTTTCTCTGTTCAATGCCGTCCTTCGTACAACCTCTCAGTCTGCTTCGCAGCCAGCTCCCCTGGTAGGGGAGCCTCTGGCGAGCCGGGAAACTCTGAGCTGGACGCTGGAAGCCCAATATGGCGCAAAATGGCGGGCCTCGCTACAGAGGGCAGCAGCTTCTGGACAATGCACCTTGTCAAGCTGCCGTGAATCTAGGCAGCGGAGCACGATTGCTTCCGATAAATCGAGCTTTGTTCGTCCAGCGTGGGCCTGGCCGATATGCCAAGGGCTCCCCTATCAGGGGAGCTGGCAAAGCCGACAGGCTTTGACTGAGAGGTTTTTCCGGGCCAGAGCTCTGTAAAAGCTGCTGTTCAAGTCCTCTTATCCGCTGAGGATGTTTCCAGAAAGGCTTTATGTGAATATCGCTTCAACCAACGCAGTACAGGAGATTCTCCGGCAGCGGTAGTCCTCTTGTTAGACATTCCTAGGGGTTGGAAACCGCGGGCTAAGCAACAGCCCACTGGGCTGATTGCTTGCGGTGCTGCGCACCGCCGCCCTGTTCAAGTCCTCTTATCCGCTGATAGAAAGTTTCCAAAAGGACTACGGGTAAAAGAAAAACGACAGCCTTTTTGAAAGCTGTCGTTCAAGAGTGCGGATAAGAGGACTTGAACCTCCACCGAGTTGCCCCGATTAGAACCTGAATCTAACGCGTCTGCCAATTCCGCCATATCCGCATATTCTGTTGGTACGGATATTACTTTCTCAGTCAGGTTTCGTTATGGAATTCCAACCGTTTTTCACGTTCAGAGGTTTTTGTTCATCTTCCCGGCGGGTTTGACCCTCGTAAGACTTTCTCAGCTTTCACTCGTAAAACTCCAAATTTTCATAGGGGTTATCTGAGCCGTTCTCTATGAAAACTCGTTCTGCTCTTAAATTTATCATACCGGAAATTTTATTAAAAGTAAAGTGGATACGCTTAAATAGTTCAGCTTGAAGAAAGAGCAAGGAACCAATGAGAGTCTTTCATAAGCTGAAAACCAGTTTTAAGAAAGCGATTTCTCGTTTTTAAGTGATTTTTTAATAGCAGTTTAACGCCAAAGGGGCACCAGCGCTTTGAATGCTGGTGCCCCTTTTCCCTATTAAATCGAAAAATCAGGTCACGTCTTGGAGGTGATGATAGGTACACGTTTGATAGTTCCTATGTCGTCTTTGAGCCAGTCCGTTGTAATCTCAATCTCCATGTTGCCCTTGCTATTTTTCTTACTCTGAAAATGGATGCCTTTGCTCGCAAATGCAGCTTCGTACTGATGGAGTGCCCTGCTCAGGTGGTTTGCTTCTTTGGGATACGTCCGGGGATTGTAAATTTCCTCCGTCATATTTTGCTGGCTCATGAAATCCTTGAGCGACTTATAAAGCAGGCTCATCGTTCCTTTCCAGTAGCCCTCATCTTCTTCATTCTTCAAAAAATCTTCCACGAGAGAGATAATCATGGCGTTCTGACAAGTGATCTCCATCTGGCGGGTCTTATTATCCTCCAAAACTTCATTGAACTTCTTGCCCAGCCCCGTTTTCATAGCTTCAGCTACTGCATATCCAAAAAGGTGGAAGTCTGCCAGCCGCTGTAATTTTTGAAGTTTGACAGTCGGCAGGATTTTCATTGCCTTCGAGTACAGGTCAAAGATACCGCCCAAGATATACGGTAAATCAGCAGAAAAGTCTTTCCAGAACGTCATATCGCTGATACGGGAAGTATCCTTGATCAGCTTAGCGGTAAAGAACAGTACACGCTCTGCCAAATCAGCCTTTTGAACAAAGGGCGAGATACCGTTCAGACACATACCACGCTTGATATAAACGCTGTTGATGGTGTTATCCGTATACTTCATACGGTTGGAACTTGTTACACCTGTAATCGCCGCGCAGAGAAAATCGCTCTGTTTTTTGCTGATACTGGACAGGTTATCAAATGCGAGATAGTAGTCCTGATTCAGGCGTACCCGCAGGTCGTCAATCGTATCTGGGAGCGTTTCCAGTTCATTGGAAGAAGGGTCTATGATTTTCTTGATGATTCTGGAAAGGGTACTTTTACCGGAGCCGTTCGTGCCGTTGATGCTGACAGACGGGAAGGTGATATCCGGGTTGAAACAGGTGACAAGATAAACCTTGAGCAAGAACTTTTCCTCTGGCGAGAGGTTCAAATAGCGGTCGATTCGGTCAAATCCTTTCTTTCCGCTGCCGTGAATAGGCATTACCTGTTCAATTTCGTCCGCGCCTTTCAGAAACATCGGGTAGATGTTATCTACGATTCGCCAGCCTTTTTCATTTACTACAACGCACTTTCCGTTCTGTAAGTCGTAAATCACCGATTTATCGCGTGAGGCAATTCGGTACTTCACCTCTTCCAACGGAAGTTCCATCGCATGACTTTCCGTGTACTGTAAGCAATTCTGGATAACTGCGTCTGGCGGAAACTCTCCAACTTCATCCTTGAACATACTTTTGAGCTTGATTTTCAGCCGACTGTCGTTCAAATTGTAGGCTTCCAGTTTTCCGTTCGTTTTGGGGATATGGATAAAGATTCCGTTTTTCGTATGGGAGATTCGATACCGCTGAATCATTTCCAAAAGGATGTCTTCCTGTTTTTTCTTCGGTTCCTTGCTCTCCTGATTGACCACTGCATTTTCCGCTGTCTCTGTAGATTTTTTCTTTGCCATAATCATTTTCCCTCCGGCATCGTTTTTCTTTTAGTCGGTTGATACAACCTTTCTGAATAAAGTGTATGCAACTACCCGGCGATAAATGTCAAGAAATAGGATAACTGGAAAATGACCTTAAAATGTAGAAATCAACAGAAAAGAGGTGCGGATTTTTATCTCCGTACCTCTTTCGTATGTTGGATTATTCAGTTCTGAATGCTTATTTGACCTTGAATCTCTGCCAGAGAGCCAGCCAGTCCTCCATATCCTTCTCGCTGACATAAGGAAAGCCAACCGGTGGCTCTACTCCGTACTTCTTGAGCGATTCACTCAGCGTCCGTACTTCCTCCATCAGCTTTTCCCGGCGTTTCTCCCGCCGGGCTGAGAGCTTTTGCTCCGGTTCAGAAAAGGCTTCGTTCTGCGCCTGTACATATTTTGAATGCGCCCATTCATTCCGATGATTCCAGACCGCCAGACGTTTTTTCTTGGGAACGGTCTTGAACTGGTTGATACGGTCATACTCCGCCAACGGGTCAAAGACAGCGACTGTCCCGCCATTCTCAAAATCGAAGTCGTTCCATACGCACTCGCATCCTGCGCCCTGAATCGTTCCCGCCAGCTTTCCGCAGGTAAGACAGGGCGTTTTCATCGGGAGAATCTTTATCAAGCCGTTGATTCGCTTACAGTAAATACAGCCGTTTTCGTCTGGATAGAGAAAATGTATTGTATCCATCCCGCTGTCCTCCTGCTCAGGCTAGCGCGTGTCCAATCAGGCTTTCCGCCCACTTCCGGAGTTCTTTTTCGAGTTCTGGTGTCTTGGCGGTGATGACGAACTCCTGACCCCGGCAAGCAGAGTTCAGCTCTGCGTGGTCATTTACCAGCACGGGGATATTTTTACCCTGCCAAGAAATGAAAATGTCACGAGCGGCGCAGAAAGCAGGCAAATTCCAAAGCCGACGGTTCGGCTGTCCCGGTTTACTAAGAAGGAGAGAATCACGGTTCTCGAACACGCCGTAGTCCGTAGCGAGGTAAAGGCGGTTGTCCGGGTGTTCCGTACTTGCCGCGTGCGGGTGCCACGGATAAAGTTCTTTGATTTTATCCTGGTCTTTCAGGATTTCGCTTACTACCATATAGCCATAGATGATATGCTGGATGGGCGCGCCCTTTACAAAATGGAGCGTTCCATTTGGAAGTGCTTCGGTCTTACGGAACATTCCATAGAACAAAAAGACATCGCCTACGTCTACGCCCTGCCCATCCAGATGCTTTGCCGGGATTTCGTACTGACCAAAAGCAGGCTTCCACCCGGCGTGCTTATTCTTCAATACACCGTAAATATCCGGGTCAAGGTGACAGAACGGATGCTTCTGAAAATCAAAAGTCGGGTGAATCTGCTGGATGATCTGCTGATAAGTACGCCCCTTATAGACCAAATCTCCATAGGGGACACCGCTTTTTTCGTTTGGAATAGGAAGGGACAAAAGCGTGCCGTCCGGTAAAATCGGGCTGGGGATGCCACCCGCTCTGCTGTCCATTCCTTTTCGGCTTAAAACGACCTTCATAAAACTCGCCCTCCTTTTGTATGTTACCCTCATAATAGCATAGCCTCGCAAGAAAAGCAACTATAAGCCTACGAAAATACAGCTTTCAGCATATTACCACTGATGCCGACGAAATGTATCATTTTCTTATGCTGATAGCTGTATTGAGGAGTGCGCTTATGGATTATACCAGACTGGGAAAACGTATTAAGGAAGAACGGCTGCGTCTGAATCTTACCCAAGAGAAGCTTTCGGAAAAAGTGGGTATCTCTACCGCTTATTTAGGTCAGATTGAACGTGGTGAGCGTTGTATTACGCTGGACAAGCTGATTCCTCTGGCGAATTATCTGGGGGTGACAGTAGATTTTCTCTTGACGGACTATATTGTAACCGATGAAGATAACAACCTGAATATCCTTACTCAGCTTTTTCGTGGAAAGACGGTAGAAGAAAAAGAACTAGCTGTAAATATGCTGAAGCTCTTATTCTCCTATACGGACGGTAAGATTTGATGCCTGCCGGAGGTACGGAGATAATTTTCTGAAAGTAAAGCTTTGGTTTTCTATTACTTCGCTTCGCAAGGCTGATGCTTACAGGCGATAGTTTTTCCATAACGAGATATGGGGGAGCGACAACAGTTTTATAGGGCTAGGCTTTCTGACTTTCAGCGTTTCTAGGTTTTCTAACTTTATTTTATCATTCTCTCTAGTCCCCAATTTACTACATAAAAACAACAGAAAAATCTTTTCTTAAGCTGCGCGTTAGCGCAGCCTATTTGAGTGGATAGGGCGTTCCGTTAGGATAAGCCCGTTATCCACTCAAATAGCCTATGTAAACCCGAGGGTTTACTTAAAAAGAAGCAAAAACTTTTATATTACCTCTGTACCTCCGGGAATCATTTTCCAAACCCGATTTTTCCAGCAGTCCGAACAGTCCCCAGCGTATCCAGCGGATTAAAGCTTGTATAATCCTTCGTCAGGTCACGACCAAACATATTTACATATTCTTTTACAATATCCAGATTACTATGACCTAAAAGCTTTTGAAGGCGGAAAATATCTCCACCATTCAGTATCCAGCGCTTCGCAAAGGTATGACGGTACAGGTGAGCTGAAGTCTTGGAAACTCCACGCTTTTGATTATACTTCGCCAGCATTTCCTGATAGGAGCGAATATCACCCTTTCCTCCATACGAGTTACAGAATACATAATCGTCAGGGGAGCCTTTCCGGTAGGTCAGGTATTCTTTCAGGATCACTTTCAGGGAAGAAGCCATAGGCACGATTTGAGCCTTGCGGTTCTTACACTTGTTCAGTTGAATCGTTTCATTCTCAAAATCAAGGTCTTTGATTTGAAGGCTCAGCACCGTAGAGATACGGTTTCCAGTCGCCAGAAGATAGTTGGAGAACACCCAGGTCTTATATTCGTTGAACTCGCAGGTTTTTACATTCGGCTTTTTGAGAAGTTTCTTCAGTTCGGTATCCGTGTAGGTTTCCTTGATACGCTTATCCGCTTTGGGGAGTTTGATTTTGAAGCGCTGGAGATACCCTTCTTCCATCAGATAATAGCAGAAACAGCGCACTCCCCGCATATAGGACTGAACCGTGATGTCGTTACAGCCCCGGTTCTGAAGATAGAGGATAAAGCCCTCTAAGGTATCCTCCGTGATGTCAGAAGCCTTTTTATCCGGGTCGCTGAGGTATTCCCTGAAGAACTTGAAGTGGACAGTATAGATGTTCAGCGTTTTCTCAGACAGATTCTTAGCTCTGCACTTTTCCAGAAAGTCGGCAAAGGCATCGGTCAGCAGGGCATCTTCCGGTCGGGTCGGCTGCATTTTGATTTTTTCCATAGCGGGTTCCTTTCAGCAAATAAAAAACACTCGTCGGACTATTCGCAGAGAACGAAGAAGTTCGACGAGTATCTTTTTGCCAGAAGGTAAAACAAAAGACCTTGTAAACTTTGAAGTCTACAAGGTCTTTCTCAGAAGATGGTGCAGTAAAGCAATCCAAATCCGAACCATTTCCCTCGGATGCAACTTCTGTCGCTTCTCCAAAGGTGACGGTCTGTGTTCCTTCTTTATAGTTGAAGGTTATCAAAACCTTATCATCATACAGGTAAATCGCATTGATGAAGGTATCCACCAGCGCCTGCCGCTGGTCTTTCAGGCTCATATCCAGCTTACGGAACCGCAGCAGCCAGAACCGGATAAATTCCTCTTTGATTTTTGGCTTTGCCAGCTTTTCTTCCGCAATGCGGG